>QMCD01004307.1_pt1 | contig 13918 bp, 7 predicted proteins | sample 1821841 | NCBI WGS metagenome assembly QMCD01 (sample SAMN01991225, study PRJNA193472) | Termite gut metagenome, whole genome shotgun sequencing project. | isolation source: worker | host: Macrotermes natalensis | reverse complement strand
AAGTCCATAGCAAAACCCCGGTACTGGCCCAGCGGCACAGCATCGGGGCTTGTCATGGCTTTGCAGGCTTCCAGCAGGGCGCTCCCGGCCCGCTTCTTGTCAGTGATGTGTTCTTCACCTACCGTCATGCCTGCAAAAGAATCCTCCTTGCCTTTGGGGTGCGCGGCGGCCACCGCCGCATCTGCCGTGTACCCCGCAATGCGCTCTGTGTACAAGCGTATCTCCGCAGGGTAGGCTTTGAGGATTTTGTCCTCCAGTTCGTACCTTTGGCTGAGATGCGCGGATTTCAGCGTCTTTAGCTTGTTCACCTCCACTTCCAGATTGCATCGCTCGATGATGAGCGGATTGCCTGTCGCCAGCGCCTTTATCTCCCCGTAACTCAGCGCCACCTCATCAATTTCCTGCGTGACGCGCACCGGGCTTTTTGACGTAAATACCTGCGATATACCGCGCTGTTTGCTCTCGACGATTTGATATGTGTAAGCGTCAAAAGTGCCCTCTGTGACATAACGGTAAATATGCACCTCCGGGTTGGTATTGCCCCGGCGCTCGATACGCCCGCTGCGCTGTTCTAAATCCCGTGGCCGCCACGGACAATCCAAATCGTGAGATGCTACGAGCAAATCTTGGGCGTTCATCTTGGACGTGCTGCCCATCAATATTCGGATGGCCCCGGCGCGCACTTTGGCCACAATCTCTTTCTTCTGCGCTTCATTCTTCGCATCGTGCATAAAGGCGATTTCTTCAGGCAGGATGCCTTTGGCAATCAGCTTGTCCCGAATGTCGGTATATACAGAGAATGTGTCATCGCTTTTCGGCGTGGAGAGGTCTGAAAAGATAAGCTGGGTAAGGCGCTTTACTTTGGTTTCCTCCCAAATGTGGTACACGTTCTCGGCGCAGGCATTCACCTTGCTGCCCTCATGGTCGGGCAGCAGGGGGTTGATGATGCGCTGGTCTAACGCAATTTTCCTGCCGTCATTTGTAATAACCAGCATATTGTCGGTATGTGGGTCTACCTCGCGGTTGCGGATGGCTTCGGCGCGCTCGGCAAGGCCCGCTATCATCTCCTTCTGCATCTCGCTGGGCTTCGTCACCACCGTGTGGTAGTTCACCTTCGGCGTTGGGAGGTTCAGCATATCTTTGGTCTGAATGTCCGCCACTTCCTTGAATGTCGCCATCAGCTCCGGCAGATTGTAGAAGCTGGAAAAGCGCGTCTTCATCTGAAAGCCGCTGCCCTCCGGGGTCAGTTCCATCGCCGTCACCGTTTCGCCAAAGGTGGATGCCCACGCGTCGAAGTGCTGCAATCCCTTTTCGCACAGGGTGTCATACTGCAAATAGCGCTGCATGGTATATACTTCCGCCAGTGAATTGGACACCGGGGTGCCGGTAGCGAACACCGTGCCACGGTTACCGGTAATCTCGTCCAAATAGCGCGTCTTCATAAAAAGGTCGGATGCCTTTTGGCTCTCGGTCTGGGATATGCCGCCCACGTTGCGCATCTTCGTGATGAGGTAGAGGTTTTTGAACAGGTCGGCCTCGTCCACAAACAGCGCGTCCACGCCCAGTTCCTCAAAGGTAACAAGGCTGTCCTTGCGGCTCTGGTCGTTCAGCTTGGCCAGCTTTGTCTCCAAAGACTTGCGCATTTTTTCCATCTGCTTAACGGTATAGCGTTCGCCGTTCTGTCGCTTGATTTCATCAATCCCCATCTGGATGTCGTGTATCTGCCGCCACAGGGATTCCTGCTGCCGCGCAAAACTGAGCGGGATTTTCTCAAACTGAGAATGGGCAATGATGACGCCGTCGTAGTCGCCGGTGGCAATGCGGGCGCAGAACTTCTTGCGGTTCTTCTTTTCAAAATCCTTTACCGTGGCCATCAGTACGTTGGCGGCGGGATACAGCTTGAAAAAGTCGCTGGCAAAGTCGGCGATGATGTTGTTCGGCACCACATACAGGGCCTTGTTGCACAGGCCGAGGCGCTTGGCTTCCATGCCCGCCGCTATCATCTCGTAGCTTTTGCCGGCGCCCACAACGTGCCCGAAAAGAGCGTTGCCGCCGTACAGCCGCCGCGCCACGGCGTTCACTTGGTGCGTGTCAAGCCGTATTTCGGGGTTCATACCGTGGAACTGGATGTGCTGTCCGTCATATTCGCGCGGGCGCACAGAGTTAAAACGCTCGTTGTACATAGCGCAAAGCGTTTCCCGCCTGCCGGGGTCTTTCCAGCAAAACGGTCTTTGATGATGTCCTGCTTATCTTGTGCTATCGCTGTTTCCTTGCGGTTCAACACCTGTGTTTTGCTGCCGTCCGGGTTGTACACCGTATCAAACACACGCACGGTGCGCAGGTTGAGCGTGTTCTCAATGATGTGGTAGGCGTTGATACGCCGGGTGCCGTAGGTGTTGAACGCCTTGACATTCTCCTTGTCCGCGCTCTTTTCGGTGATGTTCCACTCCGCTGTATGGGGCGAATACAGCACCTTGATACGGTTCTGCCCCTGCCAGCCGGTTTCCAGCAGTGCAAACACAAACTGCTGGTAGATTTCGGGCGGTATCCATGTGGCCCCCAGCCGCACCGAGATTTCGGGCGCGGTGAGGTCTTTTGGCTGCACGGCCTCCAGTGCGGTTACATTGCTGGCGAACTCCGGGTTATCTTCGGCATATTCTTTAGCTACACGCAGTTTATCCCGCACGTTGCCGGAAAGATACTCGTCCGCCGTTACCCAGCGCGGTTCGCCCTGCCGGGGCAATTGGAACACAACGCCCGAAAGGCCGCTTAAAATCTCCTGCGGCTCTTTGCCGGTAAGCTGCACCATATAGTCGAGGTCCACCCGCGCCTTTTCGCCAATGGACACCGCCAATGCCTCGCTGGCCGTGTCCACATGGGTAACGGGGATATATGGATTGATGGTGCGCTTAGAGAAGATATCCGCTTTCGCCTTGAAACGCAGGTTTTCATCCAATACTTCCAGCGAACACAGCAGCGGGTAGCTCTCGTCGTCGGAAAAGGCCATGCTGTTGGCGCGGTCATTGAGGATGCCGTATTTCTTCGTATAGTCGTCATACAGGCGGTTCAGCGCGGCCTGCTCCGCCAGTATATCCCCGGCAGCGTAGTTCTCGGTCTGGTAGCTGATTAAGCGCCGAACACATTCGCGGATTTCGATAAGCCCCTTGACGCGGCTCTGCGCCGTGGCGGAGAGTTCACGCGGCACCATGCGGCTGTTCTCGCGGTAGTAAATGCTGCCGTCCACCACGGTGAAGCTGAAATTGCGCACCGTGGGGTCTGCGGGGATGCTGCCGTCTTCCTCCTGCTCGTCCTCCTCGCGCTCAAATTCCGTCATTTCCGCGTGGATGTTCTGCACGGCTTCGTCCAGCAAATCGGCCAGTTCCGCGCCCTCAAAGGGCACACAGGTGGTTTCGTTGGCGTCGCCGTACATCATGCCGTCAAAGGCCATCGTGCCCAGCACCATCTCCGGGTGCTGGGCAAAGTAGGCGTTGACTGGAATGGCCGTACCGCCCTCGTCATCTGTTAGTTGGTCAAGATGTACCCACTCCGGCTCAATATCCACCATTCTGTCGCGCTTTTGCAGGAAGATGATGTCGGTGGTTACCTGTGTGCCCGCGTTGGCGAGAAAGGCGTTGTTCGGCAGGCGGATGGCCCCCAGCAGTTCGGCCCGCTGCGCGATATATTTCCGCACGGCGGGGTTTTGCTTGTCCATCGTGAATTTGGAGGTGATAAAGGCGATGACGCCGCCGGGGCGCACTTTATCCAGCGTTTTGGCAAAGAAATAGTCGTGGATATGAAATTTGTGCTTGTCATAGCGTTTGTCATTTACACCGTAGCTGCCAAAGGGCACATTGCCGATGGCCAAATCAAAGAAGCTGTCGGGCAGGGCGGTGTCCTCGAAGCCCTGTATGGCGATGCTATTTCTCTGATAAAGCTGCTGCGCAATTCGGCCTGTGGTAGGGTCAAGTTCGATGCCAAACACCTTGCTGTCGGCCATGCTTTCGGGCAGCAAGCCTTGAAAGTTGCCCACACCGCAGCCGGGGTCAAGGATATTCCACGCCGGTAGGCGTGAACCGGGTGCAGCGTCACGCTGCCCCATATTGGCAACAGCTTTGTATATGGCTTTAATAACGGTGGGGCTGGTATAGTGGGCATTGAGGGTGGAGGCCCGCGCCGATTCGTACTCCACCGTGCCCAGCGTGGTTTGCAGTTCCAAAAATTCACCGGCCCACGCCGCGTTGTCCGCGTCAAAGGCTTGCGGCAGGCTGCCCCAGCCCACATAGCGCGACAAAACTTCCTGTTCTTCGGGTGTTGCCAGCCTGTTTTCCAGCGCCAAATCATTCAGCAAGTTTATGGCATCCATATTGGCGCGAAACTTTGCTTTCGCCCCGCCGTGGCCAAGATTGTCATCGGTGATGCGAAAGTTATAGCGTTCTGACAGTGGAACACCGGGGAAAGCGTCGAAACTCTCCGCGCGGGCGGGTTTGGGCACTTGTTCCCACGCCGGGGTGAGAGTAGGTTCGGGTTCGGGTGTGGGCGTGGGCGCGGCTTGCGTTTTTTCAAGCGCAATGCCGCCGTTTTCAATCTGCTCATCAAAACTCTCTTGCGTGTAATGGGCGTAGTCATCTTCACCGCTGCTCTTAATGCCATCCGCGCCCAGCCTTTTCGCACTAACCAATTCATCCGTGCGTTCGATTTCGTATTGCTGGCCAAGTTGGGTGAAACGGTCACCAACCTGCGGCACATCGGGTTCGGGCGCAGGGGCCACAGCGGGCGCGGGCATAAAGCCAAATGCTCCGGTGTCGGGCGATGCTGCCACGGCTTCAATTTGCCGGCGCACACTCTCCGGCATGGCGTCATCGTAAAACGTCACACTGCGGTCTGTTTCGATGTGCGCCACGGTGACATAATCTCCGTTACGTTCTTCGGCGCGGTTCCACACAGTAATGCCGTTGCCGAGGAATCCGTAGCCGAGGTCATACAGCAAGCCTGTTTCAGTAGCCTCATATTCCGGTTTCAACGCAACAATTTTGTCCTTTACCGCCGCTGGCAGCAAGTGCCAGTCGCGCGGCATCTTCCGAAACGTGATGTGCAGCCGCTCCATATCGTCTTGCGCCAAATAACACACATCGGCGCAGATAACGTAGGCGTCCGCTTTTTCGGTGATGAGGCCCAGCGTGTCGTTACTAAGCGCCGCCGCTTCACCGCCGCCTGCGGGATGGTAGAACAGGTAGGTGTCCGTTCGCTCCGTGCCGTCCGGCGACATTTCTTCTAACAGCTTCACGGCCACAGGCGGTATTTCCGGCGTTTCTGCTACCGCCACCACCACGCGCAGATGGTTGTTCTGTGGGTTCTCCGCCACCTTGCGGTCAAACTCCGCGCGGGGTATTTCGGCGTTCAGCAGCGGAAACTGTGTGTCATACAGGCGCACTAAATCATCATCAAAGGCCAGCACCACGTACTCGTGGCTGCCGATATACACCACATTGCCTAAGTGATATTCATACTGATATTGCGTGGTATCTACAGGGCTTGGCTCCCGCCGCAAAACCTCGGCGGCGGCGCGTTCCTCAGCGTATTGCAGCCGCCGTTCTTCCTCATGTGCCAGCCATTGCAGGTATTCCGCCTGCTCTTTTGGGTTCAAATAGCGCCCGGCGGTAATGAGCGCGCCGATGCGCTGTGCCACTTGCGTCCAGCTTAATACCTGTCTTGTTTCGCCGTATTCAAAGGTTAATCCGCGCGATGGTTCGCTGTTCATACCGTGATGTATGCGGTTATCATCAAGCCAGCCGACACCATACCAGCCAAACTCGTCTTTGATAAACTTTGCAAATGATGTAGCGTCAAGTATTGAATATTGTTCTAAAACACGGTATTTACCATGTTCTGTGCCCGTTCCCTGTGTGAGAAAATCATCGATGTACTCCTGCGAAATAGAAAAAACGGAAGGAGTCCCGGCCTGCGCCGTTCCTTCCGCTTCTTCGATGATTTCCCGCTGTTCTTCGGGACTGGGAAGTAAACTTAACTGCGTATCAACTCCGCCAGTATCACTTCCTCCGCGCTGTGGCGGATGTTGTTCATTTTGCCCACCCACGCCATCTGGTCGCGGGCTTTCAGTTCCTCCGTCACGCCCTGCGCCGCCGCCATCTCGCACACCATCACGTCCATGCGCTGCCGCGCTGTCTGCTCGGTTTCCATCAGATGTTCGTTCAGTTTCCCGCTCATCAAAAGGCGGCTGAACAAGCCCTTGCGGTGCTTCTTCAGATAGCTGCGGCGCAGCAGGGCGTATTTGCCAAGCTGCACTTCGCCCTCCTGTGGCAGTGCCAGGTCGGGTATCCTGTAGCCGTTCACTTCGCTGTATGTCAGTGCGTCCATTTTCAAATCCCCTTTCACTGTTGTTTATGCTTGTGGGTTCATTATCCGATAGTTTGCGCCTGCCCGCAAAGGTGCGATTGGCCCCTTGTTCCGCGCGTTCGGCTCTTTGCAGATTCAGCACCGTAGACGCAATCTCGCGCAGGCCCATCTCCGCGATGGCGGAGGTGGCCGCGCCCAACAGCGTGGCCGTGGCCGGGGTGTTAAAGTTATGGACAGCGCCATAATCCTCCGGCGCAAAATACTCCGCAGGGTCTATGCCGCAGCGCGCCATCCACATGGCCGTGATGCTCACGATAAGAGCATCGCGATAAAACACCTCCACGTTCTCCTCCAAAAAACTGTCCTCGCGGCAGGACAACAGGTCGTGGAGGTAGTCGGTGATGTTGTCGGTGACGGCGTTCTGTGCCGCCGAATAGATGGCTTCGGCTAGCGTTTCTTTTTCGGCCAAAGTGCCAAACGTGGCTTCCAGCGTTTCGATGACATCGGCCTCGTATTCCGGCTGCATCTCCCACAGGGGAACCGGGCGGCTGCGGCGGCTCTCGTGAGTATCGGCAACATCAAAATAGTAGCGCAGGCGCAGCTTGCCGGGCGTATCGCGGTCTACCACGGCGATGCCGGTGGCCCCACGGTTCACCCAGCGGCCAAATCGCGTGTTCCATTTTTCGATTTCCAAAACGGCGGCAGCGTCTGGGCGCTGGGCGTGGACAAGCACTTGTTCTTCAAACGCCAGCTTGTAGTTGCGCGCGGCGCTATGCAAAAAGCCTTGCCACTCGCTTACGCTGCCGGTCAGCTTGTTCAGCGCATGGTCGTACATCGCCGTGATGAGTTGTAGTTTTGTTGCCATTGGCGGGCTCCTTTACTTTGGATTTTTAAAGCTGCTGTTGTGCAAAATTCAGCAAAGGTTGTGGTATAATAAAGAAATAGTATTTAGGGGAGAAAAAGATGGACACAAATATTGAACTACTTATTGAACTTGACAAATTGGAAAAACTAATGCCTTTACATGCTGATTCATTAATTATGTTAAGCAAAACCATAAGGAATCGGATTTGGCCTGTATCTGATGTTTCTCAGTTAGCAGATTTCATTTATAGATGTAATATCATGCTTCGTCTTGCCATTCAGACTTATGGCGAGGATTATCAGTTTGTTTTGATGTATGTTAACCTTTTAGATAAACATAGCAACCGCTATTCATGCTATCAGGTTTCACAATATTACAAATGTATACAACTTATTATTGATGTGCAGATTCTTATAAAAGAGCACTGGAAGCAGCTTAATCCATACTTTAATAAAAAATACACACGAGAAGATTTGTTTGAAAAAAGCATACTTGATATTCTTGAAGATTTTTATGGCAACATAGTCAATTTGTGCCCAGAACCATTTTTGAAACCCCTTCACAATGAACGCTTCCAGCATTTGATGAGAGGACGACGTGGTAAGTGGCGCGCCGAAAACGAGTTAATGCCACCATCTATCGACATCGCTAAAAAATCCCAAATAGTAAATCGATGGAATCCGCCAGACAAGCAATACTTATATTTAGTTGCAGGAACAGGTAGTGTAGACGATGCTGATGTAGTTGCTGAAGAAATGCGACTAAAGAAAGGCGAAACGGCAACTATATCATCTTTTTCAGTTCACTCTGCACATTCTGCTGATAGGATATTAATGCTTGACTATGATGACACGTCCAGAAATCATATTTTTAATGTTGCTCATCGAAAAAATTATGCGATAATTGAAAACGAGTTTGAAAAAGCTCTGCTTAATGGCAATAATCCTGGCATATTTCGTGCAAAGTCTTTGTCTCTAATAGACGAGAAAGCAAGCGGCTTATCATGCGAATTAGCAGGAAGGTTGTTTTTAAAAGAACTTTGTGCGGCTATTTTCATCCCACTTGACGAATCTGAAGATAATGATGCTGAGAAAAAAGATAAGTGCTATAAATCATTTCATGCAATGGCCACATTTTTAGAGAGAAAAGGGATTGTAGGCATTGCTTATTCTAGCACTCGAATGAAACTAATTGGAAAGCACGGAACCTGCTTGGTGCTGTTTAATCCCAATAGCGCAAAACCTATAGCTGATTCATTTGCCGAAGTATTACGATGACATAGACTCACCTTATTGTTCTACCTTCACTCCAGTGAGATTGCTCTATGTGTTGCTATATTTCGCCAGTCTTCCCATGCTTTTTCTCTAACTGCGCGTAATAGTCCTTGCTTGGCACATCCAAACCAGCCGTATGCAGTACAAGCTGCCATATCACTTCGGCGGCTTCTTGTTCCAAAAGCGTAATTTCCGCATACTCTATGGGTTCGCCACCGCTGCCCGCCGATACAAAAAGCCGCGCCTGCGATTCAATCTTTGCAACCAGTGCATTAACCGGGGTGGCCAAGAGGTTCGCGCCGTACCCGTCCGTGGCGTTTCGCATAAGAGCGTGGATAAGCAGATTGTAAGCATGGCGGACGAGTTCAATGTGGACGCTTGGGCGGCTATTCTCCATCGCTTGCATCCGCCTGTTCCCTCTGCGGCAGCTTGCGGGCAATGTCCTCCCGCTGGCGCAAGAGGTGGGCCTTGCCGTAAATCCACCAATCCATGACGGCCTGCGCATCGGGCCATAGGCCGCATGTCAAGCCGGACGCCCTTCGGTTTTCCAGCATACGCTCGAACGTGCGCAGAAAGGCATCGTAATACTGCGGCCACCGCGCGAAATCGCGCAGCATCCCCTTTTCCCGCTGCATGGGGCAGCCTATGCAACCGATGCGGCGGTGTCCCTCGTCATACAAACAACAGTGCGGGATATTGTTGCCGTTCAGATAGGCCCACACGTCTTCGAGTTCCCAGTCGACGATGGGGTTCAAAATGTGCTTGCTTTTGGGGTTGCGGGCGTCAAATAGCCAGCGGGTTTCTTCGCCGGAATCGTTCCGCACCATTTTCTTTTTGGTATAGGCGTTCAGTTCCAGCATGGCGCGGGTGTTTTTCCGCCGCGCGCTCTCGGCCCAGCGCACCCCGGTTACAACAGTTCGGCCTTTGCCGCTGCGCTCCTTGTACATACAGCAGTAGCGGATTTTGCGGGTGGGCGGGATTTTCTTGCGCACAATCAAATCCCACATGGTTTCGGGCGGTTCATCCAGAATGACATCGGGATACTGCGTTTGGACAAAAGAAATGACCTCCGGCGGGTCAAGGGAGGTCATGGTGAGGTGTGCTTCAAATTGTACGCCCGCTTCTATGGCAAGGTGGTAAATACACTGGCTGTCCTTGCCGCCGCTGAAGCCGAGAAAGTATCCATCAGGTGGCTCAAAAGCTCTCAGGCGTTCGATGGCCGCCTGCACCTTTGCTTCCATATTGGATGGGTTTTGTGGGTTCATCTTACACCGCTCCTTTCCCGCTGTACCGTTTTTTGAATGGCGGTATTCAGCTTGTTTTCAAGGTCTGCCATATTGTCGCGCCGCAACTGCAAAATGTGGTGCGGCTGCTGGTCGTTGCACTGGGCGGCTTCCACTTTCGCTTTGCCGGCAAGGTCGGCCAGCCAGCGCACTTCCTGTTTGCTCAGTTCAATTCTCATATTCATCGCCCTTTCAACGAATAACGTATCTGTTGCCCGCACGCCCGCCGTCTGAGTGGTGCTGCGGAAAAATGCCGATGTAGCCCTCGTCGCGCAGGCGGCGCAGATTGCGGCTGACGGTGCTTTGGGCAAGTCCGGTGGCGTGACTGATTCTGCGCTGCGGGATGCTCACCGCGCCGTTTGTGTCGGTGATGTCCATCAAAATGAGGTAGAGTAGCCTGCCGGAAACGGAGGTTTTGAGCGTCCGCAAATGCTGGTATTTTGCCATGTTGTTCATTGTGTAAACCCCTTTCTTCCTATTTGTACATTGTTTCATCCGAAAACTTCTTCCATAACTTTTCGTTCTGGCGGTCAAATTCTGCCGCTTCCATGCACTCTTGCTCATACAGGCACCGCTCAAAGGGGCAGGGTTCGCTTGGCTTTTCCGTGTAGTGCAAACAATATTGGCACTCGCAATCCTCGCGCGTGTAGCCCCTAAAACGGTCATAGATGTGCGTGAACTGGCTGTGTGTCTTTTTTTACTCATGGCATCACCGCTTTCTATGGTTTGATTAACACCTAACCGCGTCGATTTCGAGACGGTTAGAATATGTAAGAGCGGCCCCACCTGTGGGCCGCCCCTGTGCGTCTGCTGGCGCTTACTTGTTCTTTTTGCGGACGTGCAGCCAAACCGCCGCGCCTACGATGAACAGTGCCAGCGCAATCGCAATGATTTCTTTCGCTCCCATGTTCCTAAACCTCCATATTCTCATTTTCTTCGGTGTTTTCACCGTAACCCTGCTTTTTGGCGTTTATATAGATACCCAGCCCCGCAAGGCCCGCCACGGCCAGCAGCATTATGGTAATCCACAGCCCCACGTTGCTGTCGTCGCCGGTCTTGGGGTTCGTGGGCGGCGCGGGTTCGGGCGGTGCGGGCTGCTGGGGCACACGGCTGTTTTGTAAGGTCAGCGTGTACACGGTCTGGTCTTTCACCACCAAAACCTCATGCACAGTGCCGTCCAGCACATATCCCTCTTTGGCGGTCTTTTCCTTGACGGTGTACGCGCCATAGTCCAGCCAATCGGTGGACGCCGTGCCGTCCTTGCCGGTGGTGAGGGTGGCAACCAGTTTGCCCTCGGCATCGCGCACCTCAAACACCACGCCCTCCAGTGGCGCTTTGCTCTCGCCGTCCACCTTCATAATGCGGATTTTACCCTGCTTTTTGTGGTTTTCTAGCTGCAACTCCACCACTTTTTCGTGTTCCTCAATGGAGATTTCATGCGGTGTTTCGTCCAGCACATAGGCAGCGCCGGTGGCGGTTTCGGTGAGGGTGTATGTGCCGTAGGCCAGCTCATCACTCAGCGCCACACCATCCGCGCCGGTGGTGAGGGTGGCGAGCACCGCACCCCCGGCATCTTTCAACTCAAACACCACGCCCGCCAGCGGCGTCTTGTCTTTGCCGTCCGTCTTGATGACTTTCACCCGCCCGCGAATGCGCTGGTTGACGATGCCAAACTCGTAGGTTTCGCCGTCTTGGGAGAGCAGCAGGGTATGCTCCATTTTGTCCAGTACATAGCCAGCCTGCGTCTTTGTCTCCACGATGGTGTAGCGGTCATAAGGCAGCAATCCTGTTACCGCTTCGCCGTTGTCATCGGTAATGAGGGTGGTGGTATGGCCTGTGGACTCGCCTGTGATGGTAAACTCAACGCCCGCTAGCGGTTTGCCCAAATCATCTTTCTTTATGACTTTGATTTTGCCCTTAATCAGATGGTTTTCAATCGCCATGCCGTCGTTTGCTGCAACGGTAACAAGCGGCGTGGCGCTGTCCGCGTATTCCACCAGCACATCGTATTCGGCGGCGCTGGGCACAAGGTTCTGGTGCGTGGCAATTTCCTTCACATAGTACGTGCCAAAGGGAATGTCGCTTGTGGAAGCAACGGTGCCGTCCGAACCAGTGGTAAGCACATCCATCAGAGCGCCTGCGGGGATAATAACTTCGCCGTCCACGTTGTTGATGGCTTCGCGGGCATACAGGCCAAAAACGATTCCCTCGGCAGGCTGTTGGGTGTAAACAATTTCGCCGTTTTCGTCCAGTTCCACCGTTTCGGCGGTCTTCACCACGCGCAGAGCGGCTCTGGCGCGCTCGTTGAACAGGCCCGTTTCCGCCGTCACCAGCGGGGTGTGCTGATCAATGTACACCAGCGAGAAGGGCAGCGGGGTTTCATCCAGCACGAAGCCAGTTGGCACATAGGTTTCCACTGCATAGTAGTTGCCGAGGTACAACTCTTTGCTGGTCGCGCTGCCGTCCGCATCCGTGGTAATCGTGTCCACCACCTCGCCAGCGGCGGCGCGTACCGTGCCGTCGGGGGTGATAATATCCTCGGCGGCGATGATGTCAAACACCGCACCCTCAATGCCACGCACGGTAAACTGCGGCACAAACATCCCGCCGTGGCCGTTTTCAATCCATTCAGCGCCGGTCAATACTTCGCCGGTCTTTTGGATTGTTACCGTGCCCTTCACCGGCATATTTGGCATCACCACTTCCAAAAACTCTACAGGGTTGTCAGAAGTCACCGTGAACGGCACCGGCGTTTCGGAAAGCACATAGCCATGCGGGGTCTGCACCTCATGCAACTCGTAGTTCCCGTGCAGCAAAGGCTTCGGCATTACCAGCCAGCCCTCGGCGCTCGTTAGGTAGCTGTCAATCACAATGGGCGTTGGATAGAGAATCTCCTGCGCCACCCATTCGCCGGTGTCCACGTTCTTTATCTTAAACTCGATGTTCGGCACCGGGATGGTATTGCCGGTTTCGGCGTCGGTCTTTACCACCTTCACCTTGCCGTAATAGGCCGGGTTTTCGACGATATAGAAGTAGGTGCGGTCATTCTGGCTGATGAACACGTCAAAGGGGGCGCATACCGTATGCTCCGGCGCGCCCTGCACTTCCCGAACGGTGTAAACGCCATACGGTAGGTCTTTTGTCCTCGCAGAGCCGTTTTCATCGGTTGTAAGCAATTCCCGCTCGGTTTCTCTGGCGGCTTCATAGCTGCCCGCCGCTTTCAGGTACACCTCAAACACAATGCCCCCCAGCGGCTGCTGCACCTGCTCGTTCTCCGGGTTCACCTGCGGGTCGGCATCATCGCTGTGTTTCACAAGCTGGATGCGCCCACGGATGACGGTGTTGGCCATGTCCTGCGGCACAAGGTGAATTTCCACCTCCTGCCCCGCGTAGTCGATGGTGACGGGGTACTCCGTCTGCGTGAGGGTGTAGCCCACAGGCGGCGTCACTTCCCGCACCACATAACTGCCCAGCGGCACCTCTTTGGAGAGGGCAAAGTTGTTCGCCCCGCAGTAGATGCGCTCCACTTGGTTGCCCTTCGCGTCCAGCAAATCGAACACCGCGCCCGCGAGGGTGGCGTCCCCCTGCGGGGCCGCGCCGGTTTCGGTGTCCAGCTTCGTGATGCGCACTTGCCCGGTTTGCGGGCGCTCCGGCACAGGAATGGGCGGGGCGTAAACAATCTCGGTAACACCCAAACTGCCAGACAGGGTCGTGGTATACACATTGCGGTCAATCACATAGCCCCACGGCGCTTTTACTTCCTGCACGGTGTATGTTCCCAGCCGCAGGGCTTTGGACTGGCCCTTGCCGTCCGCGCCGGTGACGATGGTGTCCACCACCGTGCCGTTTGCGTTCTTCACGGCAAACTCCGCGCCAGCCAGCGAGTAATCGCCCATCGCGGGGTTTGTGTTGTTCTTCTGCACGGTGAGAATGCCCATCTTTTTGATGTTGCTGAAATTCACTGTGGCCGTCTGCCCGGCCCGCACCACCACCGTCACCGGGTTCGGCGTGGGCTGCACAAATTCGTCTGAAAGCCCCACCTCGCGCACGGTGTAGGTGCCCACCACAAGGTTTGGGATGTGGATTCGCCCGTCGGCGGCGCTGGTGAAAGTGCCGATGAGAGCGTCGCCTTTCTTCACCTC
>QMCD01001536.1_pt2 | contig 13922 bp, 4 predicted proteins | sample 1821841 | NCBI WGS metagenome assembly QMCD01 (sample SAMN01991225, study PRJNA193472) | Termite gut metagenome, whole genome shotgun sequencing project. | isolation source: worker | host: Macrotermes natalensis | reverse complement strand
AAGGCGCAAATAGACTTTGCAATTTTCAAAAAAAGTAATCCCAAAGGATATAAGAAAATTGAGAAATTGTTGTCTGAACTTGAAAATCACCCAAAGACCGGAACGGGACATGTAGAGCAGTTGAAAGGGGATTTGTCCGGTTATTGGTCACGCCGGATTGATGACAAAAATCGTATGCTTTATTATATTGAGGAAAATATGGTTAGGATTGTTATGGTACTTCAAATGATAGGGCACTACAACGATAAATAAAATATTTTGACCTTTGAAAAAAGCATTGCTAAGCATAATATTTCTTGTGATTTGGATGAATTTGTGTGCCAATTCATCTAAGTTGGATAGTCTTCATTTTGGCCCTAATCGCCCGAAAATAGGGCTTGTTCTGAGTGGAGGAGGAGCTAAGGGTATAGCGCATGTGGGGACGTTGAAAATGCTCGAAACGTTGAATATCCCTATTGATTATATTGGCGGAACAAGTATGGGAGCTGTGGTTGGCGGTCTTTATGCCATGGGCTATACGGCGGATCAAATTGATACAATTATTCGAACCACGGATTGGATGAGTTTGTTTAATGATTCGCCCAATCGCTCTCATGTTGGTGTGTTTGAAAAAGAACATTACGACCAATATCAAATTCGGCTATCACTTGCGCCTAAAACGGTTTCACTTTCTTCAAGAGGCTTGATTAATGGACAGCATATTGATAACATGCTTAATCATTATCTTTATGAATCCTATAAAACACCGCGCTTTTCGGATTTCAAAATTCCCTTTTTTTGTATCGGTACCGATATTATTTCTGCGCAATATGTCGTTTTAGACAGTGGCAATTTATCTCAAGCCATTCGCGCAAGCATGGCTGTACCAACGGTTTTTTCGCCTATCGAAATAGATGGACACCTTTTGGTTGATGGCGGTGTGCTTAACAATTTTCCGGTTCAGGAAATGCGTCAACGGGGCGTGGATATTATTATTGGCGTGGATGTTGGTTACCAATACAAGGATAAAAACGAATTGCAAAATTTTGCTAATATCCTCGGACAAGTCATATTTTTGGCCGGACAGGATATTCGTGATGAAAGTGTTGAGGATTGTGATGTTCTCATCACTCCCAACATGGATCGGATAACATCTTTTGATTTCACACGTTTTGATACTATTTTGGAACGTGGATATCAGGCTGCACAAGCCGCTTATCCCGAATTGGCGAAATTATCATCTATATTATCGGAAAAATATACAATTCCATCTATTGAAAAGCCGTCTTATCAACGAGGAACATCAATTATTTTGGATACAATTATGCTGCACGGAAACCGGCAACATTCTCGTCAATTTGTTTTACAACGCCTTCAATTGGAAACCGGAAAACTGATTCATATTAATGATATTGAAGAAGCGATTCAACGCTTGTTTGGCTCTTTGTCGTTTACAAAAGTAACATATAGTTTCACAACATCGCCTCGTGGACAAGAATACACGTCTTTGCGTGTAAATCTTTTGGAAGCGCCTTTGAACACGATAAGATTAGGATTTCGATATGATAATATTCGTGGCCCATCGCTATTAGCAGGCCTTTCCATGCAGAATTTATTACTTCGAAATTCGGAATTGAGCGCAAATTTGGATTTGTCGTTGCTGCCTATTATCGACATACAATATCGCTTTTCGCCACCAGTCGGTCGTTTTGGAAGACGGAATTATTCGCTTTGGAAGCCTACGTTGTTTGCGTCTTATATGTTTTGCAATGTGAAAATGTATGATTATATCGAAACCGCAGATAGTAGTAGAGGCGTTCACCGGAATATGGAATATGTGCTTATCGGGCAACGTGCCGCTGTTGGCGCTGAAATCAATATAAAAAATAATGTGTTCGGATTGGGCATCTATTTGGATCAAACCGTTTCGAGAGAGCGTGTTGGCGGAACCGGACAACGAATATCTTCGTATTATTGGTATCCGCAAGTTTTCTATTTTCGAAACAGTCTCAACAAACGATATTATCCGACCAAAGGCTCTGCTGTCAACGCCAGAGTGCGTATGTTGCACAGTTTGGAGAAAGACGATGCCAATATAAGTTGGGTCAAACGATTTGGAACTTATTATATCGATGCGCAATATGCAATTCCTATATTCAAACGACTAACCTTATATCCCAGTGCCATGTTAGCCGGAACGTTTGTGTTTACTGAGGAAGATGCGGTGTCTAATCACATCAGTCAGCAACAGCAATTTTATCAAGGTGGTTTGTTTCATATTCCCCATGTTAATCAAACGCCGTTTGTAGGCTTGGATTTTATGCAAAAAAGCGGACTTTATGGCGCAAATGTCCAACTTAATGCACAATTCCAACTGTTCAAAAACATTTATCTTACAGCTCGTTTAGGTGCGCTTAAAAGTGAATTGGATTATGCTGAAATGCTTGATTTTACCAACACAACCTTTGGCGCAGGAATTTCAGCATCGGTCAATACAACCGTAGGCCCCATAGGCATTACGGTTCACGGTTCCAATCATAGCAAAGTCGGTGTGTTTATTAATTTAGGATTTTGGTTATAATTCCAAATCCACATCATGCAATTCAACCCAAGGCAATCCCTGTTTATTCAATTGTTGCATGAACGGATCCGGATCAAATTCCTCAACGTTGAACACGCCGTTTTGTTTCCAAAGTCCTTTCAAATACATCATCGAACCAATCATCGCAGGAACGCCGGTAGTATAACTTACGCCCTGCATGCCGGTTTCTTTATAAGCCGTTTCGTGACTGCAATTATTATAAATATAGTACGTCTTTTCTTTGCCTTGTTTATCCAAACCTTTGATGCGGCAACCAATCGATGTCCAGCCGGTATAATTTTCGCCCAAATCACCCGGGTTTGGCAATACCGCCTTCAAAAATTGAATCGGCACAATTTCTTTGCCTTCGTATAGAATAGGCTCTATTCCTGCCATTCCGATGTTTTGAATCACACGAAGGTGGGTTAGATATTCTTGGCCAAACGTCATCCAAAAACGAGCACGTTTCAATGTCGGATAATTTTTCACCAATGATTCCAATTCTTCGTGATAAATCAAATACGACTCTTTCGGCCCAATGTTTGGGTAGGTGATAGGCTGATGAATTTCGTGAGGTTTGGTTTCGATCCATTGGCCGTTTTTCCAGTATTTGCCGGGTTGCGTTACTTCACGGATATTGATTTCAGGATTGAAATTTGTCGCAAACGCTTTGCCGTGATCGCCGGCATTGCAATCCACAATATCCAAATAATGAATTTCGCTGAAATGATGTTTCATCGCGTGTGCCACAAAAATGCTTGTTACGCCCGGATCAAAGCCACAGCCAAGGATAGCCGTGATACCTTTTTGTTTGAAACGGTCTTGATACGCCCATTGCCATTTATATTCGTATTTGGCTTCGTCGATAGGTTCGTAATTCGCAGTATCCAAGTAACTCACGCCGGTTTCCAAACATGCGTCCATGACAGGTAAATCCTGATAAGGCAAGGCCAAATTTACGACCAAATCCGGTTTCACGTCGTTGATCAACTTCACCAATTCCGGCACATTGTCGGCGTTGACCTGTGCGGTTTTGATATTTTTTCCGGGCAATGCGGCTGCAATAGCATCACATTTCGATTTTGTACGGCTTGCAAGAACGATTTCGCTGAAAACATCCGAATTTGCAGCCATTTTGTGAATAGCCACAGTGGCCACGCCACCGGCTCCGATAACTAAAACTTTGCTCATTATGTTTGATTTTTTTTGCAAAGATACAAAAAAATTGAGAATGGAGAATGGAAAATGGAGAATTTTATTTTTGTACAGTTCATTTTCAATTGATTTACTATTTAACCATTTACAATTTACTATTTTGCTACGCCTAATTGCTGAAAATACAACGTAAATAGTAAATAATAAAATCGTAAATTCCCTATTATTTTACCCTATTACCGCTTTGTTAAGAAAAATACAACAGATTAACAAATTGTTAAAAAATTATTAATAATTTATTTGGTCAATTCAAATATTCTTTGTATATTTGCAACCAAAAATTACGAACGGCGCATTTTTAAATAAAATACACAGAAAATCACCTTATATATTCATTAAAACATTAAAAAATCATGAAAACAAGAACACAACTTTTTGTATTTGTATGTTTTTTACTAACGGCCGGCATGCAGGTGATGTCGGCACAAACGGCTGACCTTAACATCACCATCAACGACAACATCATGTTCAATCCACAAATCCCTGTTTCGCAGTTTGCAAAAGGCAGAATTGTAACAGTGAATGTGGCAAATTTTGGTGAAACCGAAGTAACGAATATTAAAGTTTCCTGCGATTTCAATGGTACGATAGTAACTGAAATTGTGCCATCGTTGGGAGGGAGCGGGGATAATACGGATGTTCCCATTGCTTTACCGGATGGGGTTGTGATAGGTAATAACACCCTTGTTTTCTCGGTAGAAGCCGAAGGCTTTACGGAATCAGATCCGGAAGACAATACCGCAGAGATGCCATTTATTGGAACTGAAAACTTGTATGCTCTGGATAAGACTACGAATTTTTCCGAAGGTTACGGAGGGAATAATTCCGCGACCAATATCTACTATGCAGGTAATGTTTTCCAGATCTATGAAACGATGACAATATACAAGGTTCAGTTGGCATTTAGGCTTTCTACTGAGCAGAATTATAACATCGCATTATATGAAATGACTGGAGCAACGTCTCTTAACTCCGTTGCTATATTCAGGCAAGCGGCTGTCCGCAACAAAACCGGATTGCATGAAGTGGCAGTTCCCAAAACCAGACTCGAAGCAGGGAAAAGATATTACCTTTGTGTAGAACAACCTACAGGAACGGATAATATCGGTATTTGTTACACAACCACGGCAAATACGGCTGTTAAGCTCTATTGGGCAAATACTGCCAGCCTTACCTCAATTGCTGCGTCAGAGTCTTATCAGGCGGCTTGTATTCGGATGATATTACCTGACAACGACTTGGCTATTAGCACACCGTTTTACAATACACTCAACTCACAAATTCAAATGCCTATTAATCAATTTGCGCAAGGCTCAACATTGTATGCTACCGTAACAAATAATGGTGTCAACACATTGAACGATGTTGTTGTTTCTGCAACTATGAACGGTACAACAATAGGTTCATCCACACCGATTTCTTTGCTTGCGGGCGAAAGCGATACAGTGGAGATCACAACCACAACCTCTGCTGCTATTGTTGGAGCCAACGAACTGATATTTACGGCAACGTTTGATGGAACAGATGACTATTTGTCGGATAATACGACTACGGTAGTATTTACGGGAACAAAGAATGTGTATGAGTTAGGAACAACAACCGACTTTGGCACCGGTGCTGCAGGTACTGCTTTAGACTACACGCTGGGGAATATTTATAAAGTGTATAACACTGTAGAAGTTTCAGCTGTTTCTGCATCTTTTAATACTGCCGGAGCGTATAATTACAATATAGCGATCTATGAAATAACAGGAGAAGGGCAAACCTCATTGACACCTTTGTTCGAACCTGTAGCAGCAATTCGTACAGTTAGAGGCTGGAATGATTATGTAACTATTCCGACAACCATTCTTGAAGCAGGAAAAAGTTATTACATTTGCCTTATACAAAAGGAAGCATCTAATATGGGAGTGACCCGTGCAAGTTCTAATACCGCAGGGTACAGATATATCAGAAATTCATCCACAGGAACTATCGCTGCAGAGAGTACTTATGCCGCCATCAGTCTCCGAATGCGTATGGTTTATCCCAATGATTTGATAGTCAGCACGCCCTCTTACAGCACGCTCAACTCACAAATTCAACTGCCTATTAATCAATTTGCGCAAGGCTCAACATTGTATGCTATCGTAACAAATGACGGTGCTAATACGTTGAACGATATTGTTGTTTCCGCAACGCTCAACGGCACGGTAGTTGGCTCGTCCACACCGATTTCTTTGCTTGCGGGCGAAAGCGAAACAGTGGAGATCATAACCACAACATCTGCAGCTACTGTTGGAGCCAACGAATTGGTGTTTACTGCTACGTTTGACGGAACGGAAGATTATTTGCCGGATAATACGACTACGGTAGTATTTACGGGAACAAAGAATGTGTATGAATTGGGTTCTACAACGCAGACGACAACGGTTACCGATCGTGAAGCAGGAGTTTTTATGGGCAATATTTATCGTATCTACAATAACACAACTATTAGTGCCGTATCTGTAGCTTTTGGTTCAAGTGCGGCGTTGCAGTACACCATTGCCTTGTATGAAATGGACGGGGCATTAACCACTGCAGCAGACCCTATATTTTCAGTAGGTGCCACACGGACAAAAACATCGTGGAATGACTATGTACAGGTTCCCCCAACCACTTTGGAAGCAGGCAAGAGCTATTATCTTTGCGTAACAAAAGCGGAGGCTGGAACTTTGGGTCTCTATAGGGCAACCGGTACAGGTGCTGAAGTAGGAAAACGCTATGCGCGAAATGCCGGTAGCGGTAACGTAACCTTAAGTGAAGACGGTGGTTATGCATCCATCAGTCTCCGGATGCGCGTTGTTTCCAATGATTTGGTGGTCAGCACACCTTATTATAGCACGATCAACCCATACTATCAACTACCTATTACTCAATTTGCACAAGGCTCCACATTGTATGCTACCGTAACGAATGATGGTTCCAATACGTTGAACGATGCTGTTGTTTTTGCAACGATCAACGGTACGGCAGTTGGCTCGTCCACACCGATTTCGTTGCTTGCGGGCGAAAGCGAAACGGTGGAAATCTCAACTACAACCTCTGCTGCTACTGTTGGAACCAACGAATTGGTGTTTACTGCCGCATTTGACGGAACAGATGACTATTTGCCGGACAATACGGCTGCGATTGAGTTTACAGGAACAAAGAATGTTTATGCACTGGATAATAATACAACTGCTTTTTATAGAGACCAGAAAAAAACGTTCGGCTCGATATTCCCTGTTTATCAGACTATGACGCTAAACGAAGTACTCTTTCGTCGTTATATTGTAGTAGCCTTAGATAACCTCGCTATAAACTTTGACATTACGGTGTATCGAATGAATGGTGATTTAAGTATAGAACCTGTCCCCGTCGTTACTCATAGCTCTTCACACACCGGTACGGCAATGCCTTCAGCAACCGACTGGATTTCTATCTCGATTCCTTCAACAGAATTGACACCCGGCCGGTACTTTGTTACCATAAAATCAACAGATCCGGATGTGGGACTTGGGATATATGCGGATGGCATTACTACAAATTCCAATTCTTACTTTTTGGAAACGGATGGTGTTACTTTTACGCCGGACAATAGAACATTTACCATTCGCTTAGGTGCAGAGCCATTTCCCAATGATTTGGCGCTTGATGAGCCCGCTCCATACCCCTACAGTGAGGTTCCAACCCGCCAAACCTTGCCTGAACGTGTGGTAGTGGTGAATAATATTGGAACACAGGCACAAACCAACGTTACGGTTTCTGCCATACTCAATGATGAAGTTGCAGCGACATCTACACCGTTAGCAAGTCTTGCAAGTGAAGAAAGCGAAAGTTTGACTGTACCGGAAGTAGCCATAAAACTCGGAACGAACAACCTGTTGTTCCAAGTGTCGCAAGACGAAACCGATGGCGACCCGAGCGATAACAAGAGCAGTACGAAAACATTTACGGGAACAGCGAATACGTTTGTGATGGACGATGGCAATGGTACGAGATGGAATAGTGGTCATATAGGTTCCAAATTCCTAATTACCCAAACTACTACACTCAACCAAGTGAGGGTGCGCCGTAATTTGGATAACAAAGGTAAAGATGCGACGAACTTCACGGTTTACGTCCATAAGATAAACGATGATACTTTATCGCCTGAACCTCTTGCTTTTACTCCTGTTGAATCTCCAATGACAGCGGTAGCCGGTACAATGACTGCGTGGCTTGATGTGGATATTACGCCAACGACACTTTTACCGGGAGAATACTTCGTTTCCGCAGTATCTGATGAGGATGGTAAAGAACTCTATTTGGGATTGGATGAACAGTCTGCAGCTACGACTAAAACGACATTCTGGAAAGAGGGTAACAAATTAAAACCATACGAAAACGGTAGGAGGGCAAACATCCGCTTGATTACCGACCTTTCTGATGCGGGTGTTACTGCTATTACTGCTCCTGTAGCCAAAGATGTTTACGATGACAACGAAACGGTTACAGTTGAGATCAAAAACTTTGCGGCTGTTAAGATGAGTGGCGTTTATGTGAACGCTTTGGTCAACGGCACACCGCTCTACAACAGCGATTTGCTGATTTGGAATACGGAGGCCGATTCGCTGGATGTGAATGAAGTTCGTGAGTATGAGTTCACGATTCCTGCCAATATGATTAAAGGTGAGAACTCCATTCGTGCTTACGCTTATGGCGTTGCAGAAAGTGCAGAACAACATGCAAATGATACAGTAAGCATTACGCCGTTCAATAGTTTGTATGATTTGGAAGTTATGGCATTTGTGGCGCCAATATCGGGTGTACACTTGTCGGCAACGGCACCGGTTACTGTGAAAGTGGCCAACCACGGAACTTCAAAGGTTACGAACGCGCCCATCTCCCTGATGCTCGGCGAAACCATGGAAACCACGGAAAACATTCCGGAAATCGACAAAGGCGACACAGTAACGTTTACGTTCCAAACCAAAACCTTCGACCTTTCGGCATTCCGTGAATACACGTTCACGGCAATTGTCCAACTGCCCAATGATGAGGATGCAAGCAACGATACACTGAAACATGTTGTAACTTGTTTTGATCATGCTATTGTTGATGTAGCCGTTACATCGGTAGCCGTTTCAGCCGATACGGTTGGTTCGACTTCGGTTTCGGTAAGTTTGCGCAACAATGGTAATGAGCCGGTGTCCGATCTGACGGTTTATGTATCGGTTAACGGAGGAACGCCGATTACAGGTGTGATTGACAACATTGAGCAGTTCTCGGATCTCAATGATTTTCGTTTGCCGTCGGATTTGACGCTTGTTCCGGGTCGTAACGTTGTTAAGGCTTGGATTACTACGGTTGCAGGAGATACTTGTGTGGCTAATGATACCTTAAGCAAAGTTGTGATTGCTATCACTGCACCGCAAAATTTGGCGGTTAAAGTGAATGAAACAACGGCGGTGTTCACTTGGAGCCATAACAAAAATGAGATTGTTGGGTTTAATGTTTATTTGGATGGAGATAAAGTTGCAGGAGAAATTGCGGATACGTTCCACACCTTTACCAATCTTGTGAATGGTGATTATGAAGCCGGCGTGGAAGCGGTTTATATGTCGGGCATTTCAGAACGGATGACTAAAACGTTCACGGTTAGCACCGGTAGCGGCATTACAGACAAGGAAAGCGAAATCTTTACGATTTATCCGAACCCTGTAAGCGACAGGTTGTTTGTAAAAACCACCGCATCAATTCACCGCATTGACATTTACGATTTTCAAGGTAAACTTGTGAAAGTTGTGGAAGGTCATACCTCTGAAATCTCCGTTAACGAACTCAAACCGGGAACTTACATGATTACGCTGACCACAACAAAAGGCGTGGCTACACAACGGTTTGTAAAACAATAAATTTATACGGTACACGGTAAATGGTACACGGTGCTGCGCCTAATTGTAAAGGGTACACACATAGCAATAAAGCGAAGCACCGTTTAACCTTTTTTTAATATGAAACAATTCATAAATATTTGCATTATTGTGCTACTTCTATCATGAAACCAAAATCAATCATAATCCTATTACTCGGCATTGCCGCATCGCTTTGCTTGGCTACACAATGCAAAAAAGAAGATAAATATAAGCCACACTTAATCATGAAAACGAAAATTTGTAAACTGACATTGTTATTAGCGGTGCTAATGTCAACAATAGAGATAATCGCACAAAACAATGACTCTACCACTCAACCAAGCCAAAATGACGAAAATGATTATTCAAAAAAGCCAACGGTTACCTGTGACTCAACGTTTCAATTATCAAGTTTTCAGTTGCCGGAATATAGACGAAGAGTCCTTACAACCAGATACAGCCTCTCTAATGATATGCTAACAAAAAATCAATACTATTTTGACAAATATGTATATCCATCTTTTGAAAATGAGATAGAGTCGAAACAGAAAGATATGCAAAATACACTTAATTTGTACGGAAATGTTGATTTCTCGGATATTTTTTACACACGGAAACATCAAAAAGAAACCTATTTTTATTCAAATTTTACAAGCAATATTGAAAACTATAAAACCAACGTTGACTTAAATGCTGCAACAAAACGCAACTTTCTGCAATTATCTCCTTATGTCATTTATGGTCAAACACATCGTCACTATTTAAGTGAAAACTGGTATATAGGTTATGCACCCTCAATACAATATAATTGTACCTATAGAAGAGACGTTTCAAAAAACAACAATGAGAACAACAAAAGTAATACTTTGGGGCAAAATATTAAGTTTGACATCCCTCTTGAAGTTGGCCATGGTAGGATAGAGCCTATTGGCGACGCTCGACATGCCATTTATATTTTTGATGCCTTGGCGCATCAAGGGTTGATAGAGGCCCCGAAATCATCAGAAGACATCACGCGATTTGCTGTATTTATTGCGAAATTAAAAAATAAGCGTTACTTGGATGCTCGACATCGTCGAATTTATGAAATGGAAGCATTAGATTCTTTTTTAGTTGCTAACCATTATTCAGACACCCCAAATATGCGATATTACACCACATTGGAAGATTTTTGGGGATATGGAAATGTAAACCGACAAAGTGGTTCGCGATGGGCATTTTTTACAACGCCCGAATATAGTCTCCGCTTATCCCGAAATAAGTCTTATATGAATGATACCATACAAACCGACACATACGACAATACAAACATCCTAAATACAACTTTTGGCGTGAGTTTTACTTATGAAAACCCAATTAATCTGTATTGGCAAAATAGTTTGCGTTCATCGTTGACCTATATACAAAGCAATACACGAACTATGTATAAAAATCATTTAGCAGATGAAAAACGTGTATTGTATGCTTTTTCCGGACCCGGACTGAGATATGCTTTATCTCAACGAATTTCTTACTATCCAACGACGCGAACAACCTTGTATACTTCTTATGGTGTGGATTATCATTTTTCCAAAACTCGACATACTACTGTTAGCCTTTTTACTCACTATTTGAGAGCAAATGGTGGCGCTGGGGCAACTTACTATTTTTCACCACAACTACAACTGAATATGAACGCATCTTTGTATTACGATTATCTATACGAAAACCAAGCTATGCGATACGAAAATACAGCTCACGATCGTCGAACTCATCTATCAGAGTTCAATTTCTTTTTTGAAATTTTGTTAAACTATACCTTTTACTAAAAAATATTGATTAACCACTTTTAAACCAATCTTATGAATAGATATCATTTATTTTTCATTTTTTTATTTTACTGTACATAAAGAACAAATTATAATAGAGAAAAAGTAAATTTTAGTTAATATAATAGTAATTAAGCAAATGTAATTGTATATGAAAAAACCAATCTTTCAATTTTGTATAGCTTTGTTGTTTTTGGCAGGAGTGCAGATGTTGTGTGCACAGCTCCCCCCTTCCAAAGCGCCCACAGGAGCAACAACAATCTTCTCCGAAGGGTTTGAAGATTGTACAAACGCCCAACTTCCGGCAGGCTGGACATACAACAATACGCCGAAAAACGACTATAATAATTGGTGGACGTCAAAAAATCTGAATATCAACGACACATGGTTGGCACACGGAGACAGCGGTCAGCTGGTTGGTGTGCGTGCAGACGGAACAGTAGCCAATAATTGTTGGATGGTTACGCCCGCACTTAATCTGACTGCCGGAAAAGAGTATCGGATCAAGTTTTGGTTAAGAATGAGGCAAAACAGTTCAACCACGCAAATGGATCGTTTTGAAGTGCGCATAGGACAGTCGAATGACGTATTCGCACTGGTGAGCGAAACATTGCTGTATAATTTTTCAGCGCCGCGAATCACGGATTGGACGCAGATTACAACAACGTTTGTTGCGAATTCAAGCGTTTCGCATTACATCGGATTTCACTGTTTCAGTCCTGCAAGGGGTGGCGCTATTGCCATTGACGATGTTTTGGTTGAAGAAGTTATTGCCCGCGAAAATGATATGGCCATGCTTTCGTTGCCATTTACAGTGTTTCCTTATAGGCAAATTCCGTCTCGGCAGGTACCGGCAGTTCAGGCCCGGAATATAGGCGTGCAAACGCAAACCAAAGTGTCTGTCTCAGCCACGCTTAATGGAGGAACTACGGTGGTTTCCGATACGTTGGAAAGTTTGGCAACATACAAGACCGGAACGTTCACGCTACCGAATATGCCGATTAATATAGGTGCAAATACGTTGTCTTTCGCTGTATCACAAGCCGAAGCCGATGATGATCCGAGCGACAATACAAGCAGCATTTCTTTTACAGGAACAGACAATATGCTTGTTTTGGACGATGGTGCAGGCGGGTATTATAATAGTGGTAACCATACCTTTGTGCTGGGGTCTGTGTTCCCTATTTCCCAAACGACGACGCTGAACCAAGTAAGACTGCGCCGCCATGTACTTTCAAGTGATATAGATAATGTGGCCAAGACGGTTACCGTTTACGTTTATAAAATGATGGGCGACAACCTGTTGCCGGAGCCTCTTGTTGCTATTGATGCGGATGCTCCCATGGAACCTTACAACCACGAATCGCTGACAGATTGGTTTAATGTCAATATTCCGCCAACAGACCTGATACCCGGACGATACTATATCGCTGCCACATCGGCTGAGATTGACAAACGTCTCTACATGGGATTGGATAATACCACAACACGTCCGAACTCGTTTCTTAAAAACGGTAATGCGTTGACCCCTTACGGTACGGGGCGAACGGCTAATCTGCGCTTGATTACAGACTTGTCTGATGCCGGTATTACAGCGATTACTATACCGGCAGCGAACGATCTTTATACCGATGCCGAAACGCTTAGTGTGAAAATCAAAAATCATGCGACGGTACGGATGGATAGTGGTATTTATGTAAATGCCTTGATAGACGGCGTTCTTCTTTACGAAAGAGATAGCCTGATTTGGAATACGCTTGCTACGGCGCTTGATGTGAATGAAGTACGTGAATTTACCTTGACCACAGCGTTGGATCTTTCGGCCAAAGGCCCTCATAGCATTAAAGTATATGCTTATGGAACTTCGGAAAGCGAGGAACAACGCACGAACGACACGATGACGCTGGATGTGGTTAACAGCTATCAAACCGACCTTGAAGTGGTTGAATGCCTCAGTCCGATGTCGGGTGTGCTATTGTCTCGTGTGTCGAAAGTTGAGGTCAACATACTTAATAGGGGTATTCAGAATGTTACAGACGTGCCTGTTACGCTAAAATTGAACAATGTTGAGCAGGCTACGGAAATCATTCCTGAAATCCGAAAAGGCGATACTGTAACATTCTCGTTTGAAAAAAGACTTGATCTTTCGGCAGAAGGTGATTATGAAATTACTATATTCACAGATTTGCCGGCAGAAGAAAATCGAGCAAACGATACGCTCGTTCATAATGTACATTGCGATTTAACCACTATTCACGATGCACAAATGGTTGAATTTATTACACCCTTAAACGGCGAATTGAGCGACGCCGAAACCATTACAATCCGTGTAAAAAACAACGGTAATACACCGATTACGTCTCTTCCGATTTCCTTGTTGGTCAATGATGAAATGCTAATCGAACAACCCTTCATCACCAATATCCCGTTGGGTGGAAC
>QMCD01002150.1_pt1 | contig 13926 bp, 11 predicted proteins | sample 1821841 | NCBI WGS metagenome assembly QMCD01 (sample SAMN01991225, study PRJNA193472) | Termite gut metagenome, whole genome shotgun sequencing project. | isolation source: worker | host: Macrotermes natalensis | reverse complement strand
CCGGCGGCGGCCAGCCTGCGTATGATGCCAAACGCGCCCCGCGCGCCTTGTGTACCCAGCAGCTTCGCCCGCACATCGTCGTCACTGGCATGCACGGAAATATACAGCGGGGAAATGCGCTGTGCTATGATGCGCGCTATCTCGTCTTCCGTAAGGTTGGTCAGCGTGATGTAGCTGCCCATCAGAAAGGACATGCGCCAATCGTCGTCTTTTACGTAAAGTGTTTTGCGCATCCCGCCGGGCAGTTGATCCACAAAACAGAACACGCACTTATTACGGCACACGATCTTCCCGTTAAGCCCGTCGTCTTCAAACGAAAGGCCGAACCCTTCTTCCCCGCCGCCCTCTATCTCCACCTCATAAGGTTCGCCCGCTTTATCCAGAAATAAGAGCACCAGGTTGTCTTCCGCAAGGAAATACTCGTAATCGATGCTGTCGCGTATCTCGTTACCGTTTATGGCAAGCAGCGTATCGCCCGCTAAAATGCCCGCTTCCGCCGCCATGCTGTTTTCCGCTGTGCCGCTCACACGCAGCCCGTTCTTTTTTTTCATAACAGCAGTTATTATACCGTAAACATTAAAAAAAGCCAATATAGCCGGATTGGGGGAACATCCCCCGGCGTCGGCAACGTAAGCGTCACCCCGCCGCCAGAAGCGGCAGGTAACGCTCGACAGATTCCACGATGACTTTTGTGGGTTGCTCGCGGATCAGCAGTTCCTCATAAGCGGTGAAATTACTATCGGCGGCATAGCCAGGCGCAGGCAGGTAATAATATGCTTCACTAAAGGCCGGGGACAGCCAAGGGATCACGGCGCTCATAAACGAATCACGCGCCGCAACCAATTTTTCCCCATTGCCAATGGTAGAGGTGATGCGCAATTCCGGCGCATAACGCTGCTCCAAATGTCTGGGCTCCGCCACACCCGGCATGTAGCCGCTAATCTCATAGTCTACACTCTCCAGATCCAGCATTTGCAGCCCCGCCATATCAGACAAATCGGCCATACCCGCCGGCTTTTGCGTGATCTCAACATCGTCCGGTGTGCTGGCCGGCATACCAAATGCCTCTAATATTTGCTGTGCTGCGAGGAATCCGCTCAGATCATTCCAGTGCGTATCTGTTTTATAGTACAACGTATAGTCGTCTTTATAGGGAAGCAACGCTTCGTCCGCGCGAACGACCCGAACGCCAGTATTTTGTTTGAGATAATCGTAAAGCTGGTTAAACGCACGGTCGCCGCTCACTTTCTCATAGGCGTCCGGCACATATTCCGAATATACTTCTTCCTTGTTGGGAGTCATGACAAACAGAAAATCCGCACCCTGCGCATACGCCGCATCCTGCATTCTCTGCAAGCGATCCCCGATACGCGCCAATTCTTCCGGCGCAAAGGACGAACCGTTGGCGTAAGCATCCAGCGGGCTTCCATCTTCCTTGTTTTTGTAAAACAACCATCCGTCCTTGCCTGCGGCAACGGTATCGGAGTTTAACACGCCGAATAATTTGTAGTTGACGAATGTATTTGCCTGCACCATCCTGTCACGAAAAGGCAGGCGATCGTTGTAATAATTCTCAATACCGCTTGGATAGGTGTCCAGTGTTTCCCAGCTAAATTGCGGGAACGCGGCAAGCTCGCGCTTTTCCGCCGCGCTTATCGTGCCGCTTGTGGGCAGGAGTATAAAAAACAGTATGGCGGGCGCGGTGATCATTACCGCAAATATGGAAACAAGTATTTTCGCTTTCAATGTAAACCTCCCCGGCGTTAAAACCGAAAGTAGATAAACGGGTTATAGGTGCTGCTGACCAGCATGAAAACGCAGCATGTAAACAAGGCAATCAACACGGGGATCTCCACGCCAAATGTCTTTTCTTCATTGTAGAGCGCCGTTTTCAGCCTGCCGTTCCGCTGTATAACGCCGCACAACAATGCGCCCATGACGACGATAAAAATCGCTTTCGCGTCAATAAACTGCCAGATATTGTAGGCCGGGCTGCCCGCCGTGGGCACAAACAAACGTTTGATCGTGATAGCGGCCTGACGCAAATCTTCCGCACGGAAGATAACCCAACCCACAACCACTACCACCAGTGAATAAATAATGTTGATAAATTTCAGCTTACATTTTTCCAATAGCTTGCCTAAGAACAGCCGCTCGATAATCAGAAAAAGCCCATTATATAATCCCCATACGACAAAATTCCAACTGGCGCCGTGCCACAGGCCTGTGGCAAAAAATACAATCAACAGATGCAGGTAGGTGCGCCCCGCGCCTTTGCGGTTCCCGCCCAGCGGAATATACAGATATTCTTTGAACCAGGTAGACAGCGAAACATGCCATCTGCGCCAAAAACCTTGTATGGAATTAGCCGTATACGGATAAATAAAATTTTCATTGAAATCGAAGCCGAACATTTTACCCAAGCCGATTGCCATGTCGGAATAGCCGGAAAAATCAAAATAAATTTGCAGCGTGTAACTGATGGCGGCCGCCCATACCAAACCGGTTGACAGGTCTGCCGCAGGCAGCGCGTATATACGGTCGGCGACAAGCGCCATGGTATTGGCGATAATAACCTTTTTGGAAAGGCCATATATAAAACGTTTTATACCAAACGCGGTTTTTTGCGGGGTGATAACACGTACGTCTATCTGCGTTTCAATATCCGCGTAGCGTACAATGGGGCCGGCGATCAACTGTGGGAAAAACGAGATATACAAAGCCAGTTTCAACGGGTTTTTCTGCACTTTTATCCTCTTGCGGTATAAATCAATCACATAAGACATGGCTTGAAACGTATAAAATGAAATACCGATAGGCAAAATGATATTGGATACCTGCAATGCCTCCGTGCCTGCCAGCGCGCTAAATATACCGGCAAAAAAGTTAAAATACTTGAAATAACCAAGCAACAGCAGATTGATGACGACACAAGCCGCCAGCGACAGGTTCTTCAGCAGCAGCCGGTGTTTGCCCGCTATGTTTTCCGCACGGTCGATCAACAAGCCGGAACAATAATTCAGCAGTATGGACACGAGCATCAGCAGGATATATTTAGGTTCGCCCCACGCATAGAAAATAAGGCTGGCAATCAGTAGCAGATAGTTACGTACAGTGTTGTTTTTGATTACGCGGTACAAAACAAATACAACAGGTAAAAACGCCCACAAAAAGATCATGGAACTGAATAACATTGCGCTTGCGTACCCCCTTTGCTGCCTCGTAACAATATAGGACGATATGTATTGTATCATATACATGTACCAGTGCACAAATACTAATCCGGTCGGGCGGAGAAAAATCACATGCCGCGCAATTCGTTTCATATTCGCCCATTTTATATTTGTAAATGAAGCCCCGGTGAATTATAATGAAGTGGCATCAAGTTGTTTTTGACCATGATACCCGTTTCTTACATACAAGGAGGATACCATGAAGCTTGATTTTAAAAAAACATTCCTGATTGGTTTTGGTTTTCTGGCGGCGTCGATCGCGTGGGCCGTTTACAACAACTACGTGCCTATTATATTAGAGGGCTACATCAGCAATACCGTTTGGATCGGCGCGATCATGACGATCGACAATATCTTCGGCGTCGTCTTCCAGCCGCTCTTTGGCAATATGTCCGACAAAAGCAAATTTAAAAGCGGCAGGCGAATGCCGTTCGTCACGCTGGGCATTCCCATTTGCGCCGTGCTGCTGCTGCTGATCCCCATGACGCCCACGCTCGTCACAACGATGGTGATTGTGATCCTCTTTAACTTCGTGATGTCTACCTGGCGCGCGCCGGTGGTCGCGCTCATGCCCGACCTCACCCCCTCGCCGCTCAGAAGCAAAGCCAACGGCGTGATCAACCTGATGGGCGGGCTGGGTACGCTGGTGATCTTTGTAGCGGGCGGCATGTTGTTTAACGCGGGCGGTGTGCAATTGCCGTTTATCATTACGGCGGCCATTATGGTGGGGGCGCTTGCCGTGCTGCGGCTGTCCGTAAAGGAACCGCCCCTTGCGCAAAGGCTTGCTCTTGAGGAAGAACAGAAAATGTCGCTGCGCAGCCTGCCCAAGGCCGAGCGTTCCAAAATCCTGAAAAGCATGATGGCGATCTTGCTGGCGATTCTGTTCTGGTTTATCGCGTACAGCGCGGTGGAAACATTTTTCTCGCTCTATGCCACAAACGCGCTCGTAGATTCGGGCGGCGCGGCGCTTACGGCGGGAGACGCTTCCATTATGCTGGGCGCTTTTTCGCTGATGTATATGGTATTCGCCATACCGGCGGGCATCCTCGGCACGAAGTTCGGCAGAAAAAGAACGATCATGGTGGCGCTCGTCGGCATTATCGTGACGTTCGTCCGTATGTATTTCACGACGAGCATCCCGGCTATATGGGTGTTGCTCATACTGGCGGGCATTTGCTGGTCCACCGTCGCCACAAATTCTTACCCCATGGTCGTGGATATGGGGACGGAACAAACGACAGGGCTTTACACCGGGTTTTACTACATCGCGTCTTTTTCGGCTTCTGTCATAAGCCCCATATTATTCGGCGTCCTGCGGCAGATGACGGGGAATTACCAGATGTTGTTCTTATACTCGGCGGTGGGGTTTGCGGCGGCGCTCGTCATGATGCTGTTTGTAAAACGCGGTGAGGCGAAACCGCTTCAAAAAGGCGTATGAACCAGATTCAGAAAAGGGAAGACCGGTTTTCCGCCGGAAAAAGGATCGCGGCGGCGGGGATCGCGGTAAATATAGCGCTTTTGGTTATGAAGCTCGTCATCGGCTACACAGCGGGCAGCAGGGCCATGATCGCGGACGGCTTCAACAGCATGGGCGACGTTTTTGCGTCTGTCGTCACGCTTCTCGGCAGTATCTATGCCGCCCGGCCAAAAGATGAAGGCCACGCGTTCGGGCATGGTAAAGCGGAGTATATCGCGTCTATGATCATCGGGTTCTCGATGGTGGCGGTGGCGGTGTACACGGCGATCGGCTCGGCGGGCGCGCTTTTTGAAGGCGCGCAGCCAGAGTTTTCCGCATGGCTCGTGCTTGTCGCGGCCATGACGATAGGGCTTAAAACCGCCCTGTTTTTTTATTGCCGGGGCAAGGCAAAAAAATATGGCAGCCTGCTGATGCGCGCAAACGCACAAGACCACAGGAACGATATCTTTGTGACGGCGGGCACGCTTATGGCGGTGCTTGCAGGCTTGTACGGCGTATTATGGCTGGATGGGGCGGTGGGCATCGGCATCTCCTGCTGGATCGCCGTCGCGGGGTGCGCCATCATAAAAGACGCCGGCAATGTGCTGATGGACGCGAACGCGGACAGCGACGCGCTCGAAGAATATAAACTCGAAATCATGCGGGTGCCCGGCATCGACCACATAGACAGCGTCGTGGCAAAACCGGTGGGGGCCGCGTGTATACTGGTTGTGAAAATATCGGTGAGCCGGGATATGCGGGTGATGGAGAGCCACGCGATCGCCAAAATGGTGGAGAACGAGCTGCTCAAAAACAGGCCGGAGGTGGCGGATGTGATCGTCCACATAAACCCGGACCTGCCGCATACGATGGCATAAAACGGTAAAAACCGCCGGTTGTCCGGCGGTTTTCCCAGGGGTTGGAAGTATATTCTATGTAATAACGCCGATTGCTCAGCAGTTATACCGTGTTTCTATGTTTGTATTATAACGCGCGGATTTTAACAAAGAGTGAATGAAACATGAATAATTTGTGAATAATGGCAACGATATACAGGAGGAAATGGTATGCAGAATGAAGTTTGCCACGGGGAATGCCTGTTTGGAAAATGCCCGAATAAAACATGTGTAAAATATGCTGCGGGCAGCGGGGGGGTTGCCGCGCACAATGAGAATATGCGCATTTTAACCGCCGCCGGCCTGCCCGCGCATACGCCGGACAAGGCGGGCTACGGTTTTGTGGCGGATATCGGCACGACAACGGTAGTGGTCTATCTTTACTCACTCGGCGATTCCAAACTGCTAGGCGTAAAAAGCGCGCTAAACGCCCAGACGCAGTTTGGGCTGGATGTGATTTCGCGCATCAAATACTGCGGGGACCGGGAAGACGGGCTTTCCTCCCTGCGCCAGGCAATCACAACACAGCTTAACGGTATGTTGGCGGACGTTTTACAAGAGGCTGGGATAAGCGTGGGCGAGGCCACATACGGGGTGATTACGGGCAATACCACCATGCTGCATCTTTTGCGCGGGCTTTCGCCCGTATCTATGGGCGTGCTACCGTTTGAGCCGCTGTCACGCTTCGGGGAAACGGTCGATGCAAAGGCGCTTTCCCTGGAGATTCCCGCGCAAGTTTACCTGCCGCCCTGCCCCTCTTCGTTTGTGGGGGGGGATGTCGTAACGGGTATGCTGGCGTGCGGCTTTGCGGAAAGCGGGAAAAACGCCCTTTTGATGGATATCGGGACAAACGGCGAGGTGGCGCTTGGAGGAAAGAACCGCATACTCTGTTCTTCCACCGCCGCAGGCCCCGCGTTTGAGGGCGCGCATATCTCCTGCGGCATGGCGGGCGTTACCGGCGCGATAAACAAAGTCGGCGTGGTGCGCGGTAAGCTTATCATAGAGACAATAGGCGGCGGGCCGGCGCGCGGGCTGTGCGGTTCGGGGCTGCTTTCCGCCATCGCGCTTTTTGTCCGCGCCGGGGTAATAGACGAGACAGGGCGGATCGCGGACGGGGCAGGCCGGTATTTCACCGAGGTGGACGGACAGCCCGCGCTTAAAATCGCAGACGGTATCACGCTGACGCAAAAAGATATACGCGAAGTGCAGACGGCAAAAGCGGCTGTTTCGGCAGGTGTTAAGACGCTGATACACGAAATGGGGATCGACAACGCGCAGGTCGGTACGCTGTATATCGCGGGCGGCTTCGGGAATTATATGGACGCGGACGACGCGCGGCAAATCGGCCTCGTGCCGGACGGCATAGCCCTAGAAAGCGTGGGTAACGCGGCGGCGGCGGGCGCGGCGCTTATTTTGCTGGACAGCAGCTTTATGGAAAAAGCCGGGGCTTTGCAGCGCGCCTGCACGCATACGGAGCTTGGGAATAACCCGTATTTTATGGATCAATATGTTGACAGCATGTATTTTTGACAATATATTGCGCCCCCGTTCGGCAATCATGCCATATCTTGCGCCCCATATGGCGCGGCTTTACGAAAATGGCTGTAACACGCTGTTTTTTGTAAAAAGTGGTGTAAACACATACGCGATATGATATAATACGGTATAAGGATCATAATGGTAAATGGCATGGTCAACGGGGTTTGGAGCATACAAACAACCGGTTGTTGCTCCAGCCAAAGGGGGGCGTTATGAAAACTCGGCGTATAAACGCAAGATTGAAAGTTCTGTGGACGGTGGTTGCGATGGCGCTCTTTGCGCTGCTTCCCTTACAAGCAATGGCGGCAGATGACACGCCACCGGTTGCGGCGGAAGTGCCGGAGACGGAACAGCAAGCGGAAACCGCCGTGCAGGAGGAAGTGCCCGCGGAGTCCGGCGCGCCTCTTGCAAGCGCGGGTGAGGGCGAGGACGCGCCGCCTGCGGAAATGGCGCTTACCGTTTCCGCGGACGACACCACGTCCGTTCCGATGACGGCGTTTACCGACCCGGGGTTTCGAGCGGCCATCAATAAAGAATTGAAGCGGCTTTATAACCGCGCCGGTAACCCGGATGGGCTGCTCTCGCCGGATAATGGCGCCGATTACAATACGACGCGGGTGGGCGACCTGAAAAAAGTCATGTTTATTTCCAATGAGACGGACGGCACAAACCCCATCCCCATCAATAGTTTGGAGTCTTCCGCCGCCGCGTATCTTGAAAATGTTAATACGGTCACGATCTCAGCGGGAGATATAAACGACCTTACGCCGCTGCTCAATATGCCGCTGCTTTATCAAGTATGGATCGATAACAGCAACCTTAAAAATGCTGACCTTTCCGTGCTCGACTCCACGTCGTTTAAAAACCTCACAAACTTGCGCCTTAGGAACAACGGTATAACGAGCGAGCGGGCGGGCGCTCTTTTGGCGACAGGCGTGACCACGCTCGACCTTTCAAATAACGAGATTACGGATATTGGCTTTTTGAGCGCGTTCACAAAGCTTACGGCGCTGAATCTGGACGGTAACGCCGTTTCTTCGCTCACCCCCCTCTCCGCCATAGTAGCAGCGAACCATACGGCTGTTTCCGCAGCCGGGCAGGTTGTTTCGGTGGACGCGGAGTCGAGAGGGGCGGGGCAGGCATTTACTTTCCCAAATATTGTACAGGATGTTTCGGGCGCGTATGTTTCGCTGGGTACCTCCGACCCCGTCGGCGCCACCTACAATGCGGCGGCAACTCCACCGGTGATGACATGGCCCAGCCTGCCCGGTGACAGCGGCGTTGCGTCCGCCGCCTTTTCCGACACGAATACCCCGGGTGTAACGTTTGACGGCACGGTGCGCATCAATTACCAAAAGGTCGTTTTCCGGGTGTATTACGACGTGAACGGCCTTGCTTCGGGCAACGCACCTGTGGATGAGACCGAATACCTTAGAAATGAGAACGCGGCGGTGCTTCCGGCCACGGGTATGACGTGGAATAAGTATACATTCCTGAACTGGAATACGCAGGCGGACGGAGAAGGCACGACATACGCGCCGGGCGGGCGGATGCCCGTGGCGGGCAATATCACCCTCTTTGCCCAGTGGAGCCAAAACACCTTTCTCATCAGCGCTTCGGCGGGCGACAACGGTTCCATCACCGGCGTGGGCGAAATAAAAGTGGTGGAGGATGAAAATTATACGTTTCGGTTTTCACCAAACACCGGGTATTCCGTAGGTTCTGTCGCGGTAGACGGCACGACAGTCGCCGGGTCGGCAGGCCGCACGGAATATACGTTTGAAAATGTAAGCGCAAACCATTCCATCCATGTGTTCTTCGCGCCAAACAGCGGCACAACAAGCGCAACGTCGCCACAGACAGACGATCCGGGCAATATCATGAAATGGCTGCTCATCGTTACGGTCGGCATCGGCATATTGCTGGTGGCGCTCGAATACAGGCGCGGCATAAGCGGAAAGCATAAACGCGGACGTTAATATGATATTTTAAAAGCGGGGGCGGCCACTGGCCGCTCTTTGTTTTGAAAAAGAAATGGTGGAATACCCTCACAGAAAGAATAAAATTACAAAAATATTTCACAGTTGTTTTAGGTATTCCTTTGTGGTCAAGGAGTCTGCGGCGTATTTATAGTATTCCGCCTGCGGCGTCTTAGGGGCAAGCCCCTAAGAACCCCAAAGCAACGCCAAAGCTTCATAGGAATACCATAATCAGGGAGTTTTTAGAACCGCAGGTTCTAAACCGCCGGAGGCATTAAATCATCCCGCAGGGATACCTTGACCCACGAGGAATACCCAAAAGACAACTACGGGATATTTCGACAATCCCGCACTTCTTGCTGTGCTTTTATAATGTGATTAGCATAAATACTACTACATGTTAAAAATGAACAGCAAATTGTTAAGAAAATGTTGTGAACAGAACAGAACCATGATACAATAACATCAATGAGTGAAAAATCAATTCGATAAATGGTGAATGCGCATGAAGAATGAGCGACGGGAAAAAATAAAAGAACTGCTGCGAACGCGCGGCGAAGTGAAACTTAAGGAGCTGGAGCAAATCTTTGCCAATTGTTCGAGCATGACGCTCCGGCGTGATTTAAAATTTCTGGAAGACAATGGTTTTGTGCGAAGAACGCGCGGCGGCGCAGTCGCGATGAGCCGCCTCTCCATTGCTTCGGAAGATATTTATTCTGAACGTACACTGGAAAATGTGGCGCAGAAATTTGTGATCGCGAAGAAAGCGCAGCAATTCATCGAACGGGGGCGCTCTATTTATATCGACAGCGGCACAACCATGATGCTTTTTTCCCGCGAGATGGCAGACGAATACCTTTCCATTATGACGTCCGGCGTGAATATCGCAATGGAGCTTATAAAAAAGCAGAAGCCGAGCGTGACGCTCATTGGGGGCCAGGTGAACCGGAACACGATTTCCGTTTCCGGCGTGAATTCCTGCGCGTTTATCCGCGAGGTGAATATTGATATCGCTTTTTTGGCTTCGAGCGGGTTTTCCATGGAGAACGGGTTCACCAGCGGCACATACACGGAATGTGAAATCAAAAAAGAAGTGATGAACAGGGCGCGCCGCAAGATAGTCTTGATGGACAGCAAAAAAGTAGATAAGATCATGCCGTTCACATACGCGCGGATGGAGGATATTGATATACTGATTTCGGATGACGAGCTTGAGGAAGAGATCGTGCGCGAAGCGGAACGGAAACAGGTGCAGCTTGTTTAGTATAAATCAGCGCAAAACACTCTCCCTGTCGGAGGGCGTTTTTACTGCTCCGTATACTTTGTCTCACTTGCTCCGCCATCACCCGTTCCTCCCGTCACCTGCCGCGCCTCGCCCAAGCAGCCGGCAAGTGTCTCTCTAAAGCTTTTATCAACTATTTTGCATGTCGATTCGTAATAGAATACGGTGATATTCCTTGGAAACCTCTTCACTGTCCGCGTTTCTTTCAGTCTGAATTCCGGAAGGGCCTCCCACTGCCCGCGCTGCATAGGGTGCGCGTAGATCACCACCAGCCTGAGCGGCTTCCTCGCGAGGCTTTCGCGGACACTTCGCGCGAACCGGTGCATGGTCAGCATACCAAACGGGTTGAACATATATAGTATATCATAGCCGTCCAACCCGGCAAAATTCGCCGCGTCCTGGAGAAACAAGCGCACATCCTTCATGTGCAGCGCCCGCATATTGCGCTGCGCGACGCGATAAAGGCCGTCGTTTAGCTCCACGCCGTCCACGAAGCGGAACCCGGCCTGTTTTGCGCAATAGATAAAATAGCCTTTTCCGCAGCCCACATCCAAAAGGCGCTTTTCTTCCCCCGCATAACCGCGCAAGATCGATTGAATCTGCCGTGCTGTAATCGTCTCGTACCACAGGCTGTCCGAATGTGCGCCATACGGACGGCGCATCCGCGCGAAATCGATCCCCCGCCTTTTTTCACAAAACAGGTAGACCAACGCGTTCTTTACCGCAAGGTATACCCTGCCCAACCGATAGAGAAATATGCGCATCTCCCACCCCTCCGGGTCAGATCAATAGATTTATGCCCGCGCTCAGTTCCTTTATGAAGTAGGCCACCCCAGCGGCCACTGCCAGCACCACCGCAATTACAGAAGCAACCCGCTCTTTCTTTGCGCCGCTTTTCAGCAAACGGACAGAGGAAAACAGCGCGATCACCGCGCAAAGGAAGCCGATCCACCATAGCAGCAAGTTGCCGTGCACCATCAAAAAACCGCACACGCCCAGCGCGATTCTAACGGGCGCTTTAAACCGCACCTCGCGCGGGTCTGTCACTTTTCTTGCCATGTTTCCTCCTCGCCGCCGGGCAAATACTGCTCAAAAATAACGGAATCGGCGTCTTGCCGCGCTTGCTGTTCCTGCCGGGTGTTGCGAACCGTCCACGCCAGCACGGGCAGCCCGGTTTTTCTCAGCCGCCTGACCTCGGCATCGGCCACGCCGCCGCGCTCATAGCTTATGAAATTCGGGCGGCAAAACACATTTGAAAGCAGGCTCTTTATGATGAACCGTTTGTATGCCGCGATGTGCTCCGCCCCTTCCGTAAAATGGGCGGATAGCTGGCCGCGCAGCACTTCGGGCGCGTTTTTTTTGAACCATCCTATTGAAAACGGGGAAAAAGACTGCACCGCGTAGCGTCCGCCGTAACCCCGCAAAAGCTCATACAAGGCTGCCTCGAGCGCCCCCGCGCCGCCTTCATTTTTTGTCTCGATCAAAATCGGCGTTTTACCGCCCACCTCGCGCAGCACATCGGTAAAACGCGGGATGGTATGCCGCGTGCCGCACGCGCCCATACGCGCAAGTTCTTCGGCCGTGCAGTCAGCCACCCTGCCCTCTTGCCCTGTGACCCGCTTCAATTCATCATCATGGAACACCATGACTTCCCCGTCTTTTGAAAGGCGCACATCAAGCTCTATCGCATAGCCGCGCTCCGCCGCGCGCAAAAACGCGGGAAGCGTGTTCTCGGGAAATTCTTCGTTATGCAGGCCCCTGTGCGCAAAGCGGTATTCCCGCAGCCAGTCGCCCCGCCCGCCCGGCGCGCTGCCGGCAGTTAGGAAAAAGTATAAAATGAGTAGCGCCGAGACGACGATACAAATAACGCCTACCATCAACAATTTTTCTTCCTCCTCGTTTTACTCACGGCGGCGTGCCATTTGATCTGCCCTTGCCCCGCCGGGCGCCTCTCCTCTTCCTCTATTTTCCCCCGTTCGGCGCGCGGGCGGGCGGTGAAGAACGGATTAGAAAAAACGTGCCTTTCTATTTGTGACATTACTCTATCACGAGGCAGCGTTTTTTCTCATAGCGAAGTGTCCTTCCTGCTTTATTCTTGACGGAGCGCCTGATGAATCGCCCGCGCGCGTGGCGAACGGCCCCCCATCACCTTTCTCGCGCGTAGCGCGGGAAAGGCTGAACACATCAACATAAAAAGTCTGTACCGCCCGGCGATAACAACACCTACACCGCTTATGTTGCGAAAACAATAATACATGCAAAATAGCTATTTTTCCATTTTACCATATTTTGATTTTTTACACCAATTATACTATAATATTTCGTGGAACAAACAGCGGGGAGTAATGCGGTATGGCAAAAACAGGACTGGTTTTGGAAGGCGGCGGTATGCGCGGCGCATACACCGCGGGCGTATTGGACGCTTTTTTGGACATGGGGATTCATTTTAAAGATATCATAGGCGTTTCGGCGGGGGCCGCCAACGCGATTTCGTATATCTCGCTGCAAAATGGCCGCAACAAAGAAGTATACCGCCGTTTCGCGCCGGATGACAAGTATTTGAGCTTCAAAAGCTTTGTGAAAACAGGTTCGTTTTTCGGTATGCGGTATGTGTTTTACGAAGTACCGCGCATCCACCTGCCGTTCGATTACGAAACATTCAAAAATTCAAATAAGAAACTCACGATCGTCGCGACCAATTTCAAGGATGGCACACCGTTCTATAAAGTATTGGGCGACCTTTCGGACGACAATGAGATGCAATACCTTTGCGCTTCCGCCGCCATTCCCATAGCTTCCACCGTCGTGCGCGTAGATGGCCGCAAGCTGATGGACGGCGGCGCGAGCGATTCCATCCCCATCGCCTATTCCCTTAAAAAGGGCAATGCGAAAAATGTGGTGGTCGTCACCCGCAACAAAGGGTGGCGCGCCCAAAAAGGCCCGGCGAGCAACCTTGTTTACCTGCGCTATCCTTTCCACAGGAAGTTCGCGCGCGCGGTGGCGAACCGTTTCGATTACTACAATAAAAGTCTGGATATGGCGGCGGAACAGGAAGAACGCGGCGACGCGATCGTGTTCTACCCTTCCCGGCCCATTGAGGCCGTCCGGTTTGAGAAAGACCCCGTTAAGCTTTTAAAGCTCTACCAAAACGGGTATGACGACGCCATAGACAAGAAAGAGCGGCTTCTTGCGTTTTTGCGGGGCAGCGAGACAGTGGAGTTAGAGAATACCAGATAGCGGCTGACCAATACCGCCGCGCGTCTTTTTGCCTCATTGCGGGTGGTAGTTTAACAAGATTTGTATATGTCCCGGTTAGCCATGTCCGCCCAAATACAAGCCCGTATTTTGCTGTGTAAATACCGTGTGTTTGCTTTTGGGTACTCCTTCCGGGTCAAGGTGCCTGCGGCGCATTATATGCCTCCGGCGGTTCAGAACCTACGGTTCTAAGAGCGTGTTCAAAATCTTGAAGATATAGTATAATGGAAACATGAAAAACTATGGAAGCAATATAAGCGAAGAACAATTTGAGGAAATAGCGCCA
>QMCD01001535.1_pt1 | contig 13930 bp, 25 predicted proteins | sample 1821841 | NCBI WGS metagenome assembly QMCD01 (sample SAMN01991225, study PRJNA193472) | Termite gut metagenome, whole genome shotgun sequencing project. | isolation source: worker | host: Macrotermes natalensis | reverse complement strand
ATTTTTGATGGATGGATATAACCAGACAGAAATAGCTGGCGTCCTAAAAATTTCCAAAGGAAGAGTGTCACAAAAGGTAAAAAGGATTAAAGCGGCCATCGAAGTACAATAAACTTCATAGGACGCCATACAGCCAAAAAACGCCCGAATACGGGCGTTTTTTTAATGCTCTATCGCGCGTATTATAAGGAAGGAAAAAAAGTTTTGAAGACCCCTAAACTTTCCGGCCAATTCCGTACAGTCTTCTATGAGGGGCGATGGCCAGCCCTTCACACTTCGATCATTTCAAAAAAAATTGCGCGCACAAAAAACTTTTACCCATTCGGGCATTTTACAAACACTTCTTTATCACGTCTAACGAGCGAATGGACGCGCCACAAAAAACGCGCCATTCACTCATGCAAGCATACGGGCGAAAAACGCACAAATTACATGCGCTGTGTGCGTTTAAAGCTTCGTAAAATTTCCCCGCGTTCACGGGCATACGTTCACGCGGGGCGAGCTTGAAAAAATCTGCATGGTACAGCTTGCGAATGTTGCTGTACAGGGTCAGCGTCGTACTAACCTGTGTATGCTTCACAGGGCTATACGCTGGATATTCTCCGCTTAATGGAATAGTGGAACGCGCATAAAAAACGCGATAATAAAGCATAGTGCAAGCGTTGAAGCGTATTCGAGAATAACATATAGGACAATTGATTTTGACTATTTTCTCATTATATTACGCGCCAATTCACGCGGGCATGTAACGCCATAAAATTCGCGGGCGTTTTGCGCTGAACGCTATTTCATTAAGCGGGTTAAATACTGCCGGAAAACATTAAGAAGAGCACTCCAGCGAGTGCTTTTTCTAATGCCTTCTTGCAAGAGGGTAAATTAAAAAGCAAAAGAGGACAAACAAAATGCAAAACACGAACAAAAACACCACCACCACCAAAAACGCGCCCATGTTTAACGTCGTCGCTATGCGTCCGGCCATCATTGAAGCGCGTAACCGCGGGAATCGCGCGGCCATCAATGTAAAGCTGTGTGATGAGCTGGGCATCTCGTCTGTACACTTCGACCTGTACGTCTCTAACGTCGTTGTACTGCACAAAGCGGCCTGCGAATACATGCGCGTGATTAACTCGCCCATCTCGACCGACAAAGCGCGAGAAGACGCCATCAAGCCGGTTTATACCGCTTGGAAGACCTTGCTTGCTTGCGGCGAAAAGAGCAAGGACAAGAAAATCCTGCACGTCAATCCTTCCGACATCGGGAATATCGTCGCGCATGTTTCCAAGTTCATGAACGACAGCGCAAATATTGACTTCTCCAAAGAGTTTTGCGCCAAAAAAGTATGGGCGACAAAGCCGTTCATGCAGTTCAGGAAGAACGTCGAAATCGACATCGGCATCCGCATCGCTCAGGCCGAAGTTATGACGGACGAACAGCGCGAATTGATCCAGTTCCAGACGCGCAAAGTCTCGAAAATCAGCCAAGTCGAGGAGAAAATCGCCAAGGATAAAAAGCAATTGGAAGAGCTTAAAAAGCAGGTCGCGGCGGCGAAGGGCAAGGAGATAAAAGCCTATCTCAACGGGCAGATAAAGACGCTCGAAACGACCATCGAATCCTGCAAAGAATCGGTCATCAAGCTCAATAAGGAGCTGTTAGCGGGGCCACAGCCGAAGGAAAAAGAGGCTGACAAGCCCATCAATACCATCGAAATACCCGCCGAAGAACCCAAAGCCAAAGCCAAAACCAAAGCGGAACCCAAAACCAAAAAAGCAACCAAAACCGAAAAGGTAAAAGCGGAACCCAAGAGCGCGAAGAGCGCGAAGGCTGAGAAGACCGCCAAGACCGAAAAGGCGGCGAAGGGCAAGAAGGGGAACGCGGCGTAAGCCGCCTTCCCTCACTTAAAACAGATAGGAGAAATCAAAATGAAAAAAGTGTTGATAACGGCGGCTCTACTTACGTCCTTAGCGTTCCTATGCGGCTTCATGAGCAAGCCGGCAGTTCCCCATGTCTTGACCGTCAACGGAACCGTAACCGCGATTGACAGCGAGTATGTATACATAGATACGGCTGACGGTAACGGCTATGTGCTTTACTATACGGATTGGCTACAGGTGGGCGATTCTATGCGGCTCACCTTCGATACAAAGGGCAATTCAGACCTTTACGACGATGAGCTTATCGAGCTGGCTCTGCTAATGCCGGTCGAGTAAATCGGATTCCGCAACTAAAACAGCAAGCCCATCGGGAATCCGGTGGGCTTTGCTAAATCTCAATATTCAGGGAGGATTCATGTCAAAGCTACAGTTTGACGAAATCAAGACCATTTTCGATAATGCGGCTGGCCCCGCGAAGTATTACAAGTTCTCAAAGGCCGAAGGATTCCCTTTAGCGACGGCTGGCGTTATTGCGCTGGCGAAAGCCGCATCTTGTTTTTGGCTGTTAAATCTGATTGGGCGTCAGCAGAAGATGAATAAGCAGTTAAGTCCGTTTTATCAGGTGTGGACGCTGAATGTCGATCTTAAAAAGTCTACCGGGATATTGAGAGGCTATAACGGCAAGAAGCTGGTCGTATGGCAGTACATTCCCAACACGAATTTTCCGCTGGCGAAAGTCAGCCTCATCTACATCGAAGGGACTCTATTTCTGCCATCGGAATACTAATGCGGATTCCAAACGAAACAGAGCTACATCGTTGGTTGTTCCGTTACCGCCATAATCTCATGCCGGTAACGATTAGAGCCAATTGTTTGGCTACTATGCTCAGGAGGAAATCAACATGGCATTTGACATCTATGAGGCAGTTACTGGTCGGATCATCCAGCAGATCGAGGCGGGCACAATTCCTTGGGAGAGGCCGTGGACTGGATTGCAAGACGGCGCGTTCAGCCGCAGCACTGGCAAACCGTACAGCTTTATCAATCAGCTCATGCTTGTCAAACCGGGCGAGTATTTGACGCTCAAACAGTGCAACGAAGCGGGAGGCAAAATCAAAAAAGGCGCCAAATCCAATATGGTGGTGTTCTGGAAGGTTTACGCGAAGGAAAAGACCGACGATAACGGCGAAAAGAAAACCGATACGTTCCCGATATTGCGGTATTACCGCGTTTTTCATATTGAGGATTGCGAGGGCATCGAGCCAAAGCGCGACAAGACGGAGCCGCGCATCTTCAATCCCGTCGAGGAAGCGGAGCGGATTGCGGCTGACTACTTCACGAGAACGGGCTGCAAGCTCGTACACGTCGCCGGGAATAGCGCGTCGTATAACTTTAACCTCGACCGCGTGAAGATGCCGCTCAAAGAGCAATTCGTTTCCGAAGCCGAATACTATTCGACTTTGTTTCACGAAATGACACACAGCACCGGCCATAAAAAGCGCCTCGACCGGCTCGAAAGCGCCGCTTTTGGCAGCGAAGTCTATAGCCGGGAGGAATTGGTGGCCGAAATCGGCGCGGCGGCTTGCATGAACCATCTCGGAATCGAAACCGACAAATCTTTCAGGAACAGCGCCGCTTATATTGATAACTGGCTGACCGCGCTAAAGAACGACAAAAAGCTCATAGTCACGGCGGCGAGCAAAGCGGAAAAGGCTTTTGCGCTGATTCTGAACGAGGAAGCGGCGGCTACAGAGCAACTGGCGAGCTGATAAAATGTGTACTCTTGCTCGCCTTTGCGGTATAATAACCGTAGAGGCGAGTAAGAGAGGAAGGAGGTTTTTGGATGGGCGAACCTGCCATGCAAGTGAAATTGGTACAAGATGCTCATGACCCGAATCAGATTCAAGAATTGGCTCGTTTTTGCGAATCTACGAAAGAACCGCTCTGTGTGAGCACTAAAGACGCTGCCGATGTAATCATGATGAATCGCGGAGCTCTTGAAGACTATTTACTTCGCTGCCAAATTGATGCCGGACTTGCAATAGCCGAAGCTCAGGTAAAAGCTGGGATACCTATGATTCCAGCCGATGAAGTCTTGCGCAAGCTGGATGAAAGGATCGAACGTGCGAAAAACAAAGATTGAATTTGTTCTGCAAGCCGATCTCGATTTGGAAGCAATTGACGATTACTATTACGAACTAAATAGAGACGTGGCCGCTGCGTTTGACGCTGACGTTAAACGCGCAATACGGCGGCTTTCAGTAAATCCGTTTTCTGCGCCAGCATATGAAGATCAATGCGGTGTGAAAACGGATTTTAGAAAAATGATGCTCTTGTACGGATATTTTCTTCTCTATAAAGTTAATGATAACACGGTTTCTGTCTATCGAGTAATGAACGGCAAGCAAAATATAACACCCAATATGCTCAAAGGTAATTCCTGAACCAATCAGATTATGCCCGTCGGGACAATTCCCGGTGGGCTTTTTTGATTCCCAGCGCGCGATAATACAGCCCTTGGCTGATTTGAAAGTGAGGAAAATATGGACAGAGAAATTAACAAAAGAGTGATATTGAAGAACGGCGATACGCTCTTAGAGCTGCTAGGGTATAACGGCAAATATGCCCTGTTGAGGCGGCTAAACGCATCTCCGCATGGACAGCAGTTCATTGTCGCCGTAGGTATTGAGATTATCGGTGATATGTGCGAGTGGGGTCAAGGCCGCTATTTCAATGCTGAAAAAGACGCCAAAGAAGTTTATAATGATTATATCGGCGGCAACACTACCGCGTTTATGGACTGGTGTGATAGGCTAAAAGCAGCCCAAGCCTTTTTTGACGCCGTTATAATTCTATTGGAACAGCAGGAGGAATTTATGGCCGACACACCCAAGAATGATGACTTTGATTTTAAGATCACACCTCTTTTTGACATTCATCCAGAGGACGATGATTTGACTTCTTTGCCGCAGTGGAAGCGTTTCGTAGCCGATTTTAGGGCATATTGCGCGCGAATAGCCACTATGGAAAAGGCTCCAAATCAAGAAGCTTTAATCAAGCTGGCCAAAGTGGTCGCGTATCTAAAGGCAGTATGCAATGGCTCCGAATTACCTTTGACGGTAGAATCCAGATTTATAAACGACAACGATGTCGCGATTGTCTCGCTGATGGGCATTGGCGCGGATATCCGGGGCGAATTAAAAGAGACATTTATCAAAGCGATAGCGTCGGCTGATATGGTAGACTTGCAAGCGGACGATACTGGCGAGATGTTCCACATGCGGTTTATGGTTTACGAGCTAAATACATACTCACGGGAATAGCGTCCAGTATAGCCAATAATTCCCGGTACTTATCCCTTGCGAAACCGGGATTTCGTATGCCATACTAATAAAGCAACCTCATTCCTTTTCTTCAATATAAAGACAGCAAATAAGTTCGGCTGAGTGGCCGGGCTTTTTTGTATATCAAAAAACAATAAATATCAGGAGGATCACCACATGCACTTCTTCGAGAACGAACTGAGAACGATTACGAAAATGGCCGAAATCAAAGGGCTGCAAGATATGCGCTTCGGAGGGCGCTGCTGCTACGGCAGACTGAACAACGGGGACGGCGTAGAGCTGCACTTTGCCCAAAACGGCGAGGCCGGGAAATTCGTCGGCATACTTGTCAAGATTGCTGGGTTCGGATATATGAGGGCTGACCGCAAGGCTATGTTCCTCTTTGGCGACGTGTGGGGGAACGCGCTGGCCGAAAAGCAGAGCGCCAATCCGAAAAAGACGTCCAAACACGGGAATGTGCCGTGCGTGAAAATGAACGGCAAAGCCAATTACGTTGACTGGTGCGTATACAGGCCGAGCGAGGACGATATGAGGCTGCTTGCGGCCAAGATTGGAGCGTTCGTGAATGAGTGCGCAGCGTAAAACGAACGCCGAATCTAAGCCGATCAAGGGATCGGCTTTTTACTACACAGAGTATTGTCCCTTCTGCGAAAGCGAAACCGAATACTCGATACTCGATATTGGCGAGGACAATATGATCGAATGCTCATATTGCAACAGGCGTCTTGCGCCCTGTGATTTGTGTATTCACCATACGGGGAGCTGCGGCGGCGGTGATACTCGTTTAGACGAGGCGATAGCAAAGGCAATTGAGGGCTGGGTTGTTCTCGACACGTATGTTCAAGACGATCTGCCCGAGGATGAAGTCGAACTGGATAAGTATTCTGATACCCACAGCCTCGCATTTGCACTCCAAAAAACCGATCTGGAAAAGATTCTGGCCGAGCTTGGCAAGGGCTGGGAGTACGACACATTCATTAACGAGTACATTTATTGCGCCTCGGAGCAAGTGTATTTTGCGGCAAAGGGCAAATATGAAATGCTTACTAAAGTGTTTCTTAATTCGGATTGGAGGGGCGTTCATGGGCTTAGATAAATCGACTTGCTCCGGCGCGGCTAACTGGACGAGGGACGAGTTGGTGATTGACCGGGAATACGAAATAGACTGCGACGTTGGCGAATGGATTCTCGTTTACATTGAGACACGGTTTGACGTTGACGCAAAATTCGGAATCAAATCGCTGCCGGACGGCGAGAGCTGGGTTAATCTCTATGCCCGTTACAATCCCATTACTGGTGAGCTGCTTATGGAGTACGTCATTAACACTGACGATACACAAAAAGCCTGCGATTATGAACCAAACGAAGACGATAAGGCGCTGGTGATCGAATTGATTACCGCCATGATCTCAGAAGAAGAAGATTGCAGCCCACTTGAATTAATTGAGCTGCACAGCATTGAAGAAAAATAGAAGGAGATATAAAAATGCCCAAAATCACAAAAGAGAAAATCAAGATAGACCCTGATTTCGACCTGAATCCTCTCGTACCCGGCGACATAATCGTTTATGCAGAAATCGAAATGGATGAGCCTAAAGGCACGAAATGGCTTGAACAATTCGGGCTTAACGTTCTGTCAGGCGCGTTTTATGTGCGGTATGGAATGAGCGACAAATCAGCCGAAGAACCGGGCTTTGATCTGAGCGAGGATGATCGGGCGCTCATAATCGAAGCGATATCTGAAATGGTTCAGAAGGAAACCGGCCTAAGCCCTCGCGAGTATTACGATAAAAACGTTGCTGAGAAGGAAAAGAACCTTGAGATCATGAAGGCCGTTATCTCGACCAGCTTGCACCTCACCTACCGCGACGAAACCGCTCCGAATTTGACAGCATTGTACAAACAGGCACAGGCGATCAGAGAAGCGTTTGAGCCTATATGCCCTCTAGCAAGAGATGGCTGGGGGAAGGTTTTGGATAGCATTGGGACGTATGCGCCGTGCCTGATGAGACAAAGCAGTTTGTTTGTATTAGCCTATGAAACTGGCGACGCCTCATGCAGATATTGGGATGATTTCGTGATCGTAAACTCCGACGAAAACGTTAGCGTTGACGCGATACAGAAGTGCATCACGGAGTACATGGCCGGCGATCCTCCGGCAAAAGCTGATTGCGATTACCGCACGATGACGATTGATATCATGGACGCCACCGGGTATGACTGGCACTTCTTGGATATCGGATTGGTCAGTATAAACAGAGCTTATACGTTCTGGATTTAGGAGGGCAGCAATGAAAAACGCATATGAAGTGACGTTCGTAGTCGAATGTGGCGCTGATAGCGTAGACGAGCTTAGAAAACACCTTGCGCAAAGTGTCTGCAACGAGTTCAAAGTCGAGGCGGTATACGGCGTCGAGCTTGAAAAGATTGAAGATTAGGAGCGTGTTGCATGGATCAAAAAGAATTTTACAACTACATCATGGAAACCTACGAGCTTGACGCAATCGCAGCTCGGTTGGTCAAGAACATAATCGACTACATTCAAGGCGAGGGTTATATAGACGCCGAAGATGCCCATAGGCAATTAAGATTTCTGTTTAGTGATACGTTTGGGATCAATGACGAGGATATCAAACTGTATCATGCTCCTGTGTGCGAGGGCTGTTTAGAATTGCTGCCGGATTACAATGGCGACATCGAATACATTTTGTGTGCCGAATGCCAAGCAAAATTAAATCACGGAGGACATTTACATGAAAACTCATAACGGAATGGCGGTTATCAACGGCGCGGTATGCTTCGAGGCGAGCGAGAACACGCCCGGAGCTTTCTTTCATTTTGGGGTGTATTACGTCGGGCAGCAGAAGCTTCTCGACGTTCTGAGGGGTATCTACGAGCGAATAGTGAAGGACTTCGGAACCGGCTGCGCCCTGTACGAGCATAAGATCATGGAGTACGTGAACGGCGACGCCTTCACCTTCCACCAGCTCCGGCAGAGATACAACATGGAAACGTGTGGCGTGACAGAGATTGGGAAATTATACGCAATTTGAAGGAGAATCGAAATGAGCAAAGTTCTTGTTAAAACGCCGCTGGGCTATATTAGCGCCGAGCCGAACTATAATCCGGCTTGCCCCGGAATCCTACTCGGCATTAACGACGGGGGGGAGCTTATAAGCCAAGTAGCTGCTTTGGAATGTACTTCAAAATCTCCACTCAACAACCTTTACTATATGAATTTGAAAGTATGGGAAGAACCTGAGAGCGACGACCATACACAAGAAATCATGATCTGTAGGGGGGCAGGTTCAGACGTGGACTGGAAACGGTATATAGAATACCTGCGCCGCTGGGCTGACGATAACGAGGGCGCTCCGGGCGAAGATCAAGCGCCGCTTGCGTATGCCGAGTGGAGCAAAATGCCTAAACCCCATTGGGTTGGTTAAACGAAGGGAGTATTTAAATGTCAAACAAGAAAGAGAAAATCACATTGACCCTCGTTATGGAGGGCGATTACAGGCTGTATCAACTTTATGCCAGCAACAAAGCAGATATTAAGCTGCAAGAGATCAACCTTGATGACGAGCTGCCGGATACCGAGCGCCAAGAGGCGCGGGTACTTCTTGGAGAAGTCAGGGCTTTCCATCATCGACTAATTTAGGAGGACAACATGGCTATTGGTTTGCAGAAGCTTAATCCCTACACGTTCGACGGCGACACGATCACATGCAGCGGCGAATTTAACCTGATTAACTGGAGCGATATCCGGGACAAGCTGATTCGCTTGGCCGCGAAGCACACAGAGCAATATGCGTCGGATGTTCTTTACGGAATTGCCGAGGTTGAAAAGGCGCTCTCTGAAAACCCGGAAAGCGGCTCATGGTATTTCGGATTCCGGGAATGTGGCGTTGACCATGAAGATTTTATCCGCGAGGCCCAACCGCACACGGTTAATCACTACTACCGCTGCATATGGCAGCTCGACCTTAAAAGCGATCCGCAGCGCTTCAAAGAAAAGACCATGCGGCTTTATCGGGTGAAGTACAACGACTTTTCGTTGTTCCAATCAAAAGCACAGACAAACAAAGGAGAAATCGCATCATGAAAAAGGAAATCCGCTTTATCACACCGAACTACGTTGAACTTTTCCGCATCCCGGACGGCGGGGAAATTAGAATCACTTATCCACCGGGCGACGGTCGCGGGACGGTGACGGCGCAATGCAAATACCACGACGAAATGCACTTCGATATCGTCGGCGGCACGGTTTATCATATCTGCCAGTTTGCCGAAATCATGGAGAGAGTCGGCGCGAAAGTCGAACCGGCGTATCAGCTTCACGGCGCGGAGCTGGTTTCCATTGCGCCGGGTGAGGACAAGTGCTGCACCTTCTGCCGGATGAAGGGAAATACCCGCATCGGCCATATTTACGGCGACTTTGGACACGACGGCAGTTTGTACTTCCAGAATTGGACGGACAGCAAAAAGGGCAGAGACACAGACGATTTTCAAAAGGAGCTGCTTGCCGTCATGTTCCGTCTGCGGCAAGACGCATTGAAGAATTTCGACGCCATGAAAGCGTATTGCTGGGCGAATCCTGACGCCAAGCTCGACAATAACGGCCTTGATATTTACGGATTCAAAATCGAAACTGAATCGCGGCGCTACATGCTTCGGTGCAATTTCGAGGGCAAGGGAACATTCATTCTCTATGCCTATGATAAGTGCATCTTGATCGGCGGCGTCGTGCCTCATGCGGAGGACGAAGAAAACCTGCTCTATCGTAATAGCGATAACCCGTTTGCCATTGGGTATATGCGCGGCGACTTCGGCAGATCGGGCGACGAATTTTGGCACAATTGGTTTCACATAAACGAAAGCCTTTACAACGCAGAATTTAAGGATGAATTTCAGATCGTCGTAGACTTGCTGCGGAACGACGTGCTGAAGAACAAGGCGGCGTCTATCTCGTTCTGCCATGAGCATCCCGATGCTCGGCTGAAAAAGAGCGGAGGTCGATACGGTTTCAAGACGGCAACCGAGAAGCGCCGGTATTTCGTGAGCGTCCCGGATCACGGCGGCGATTACTTCTATGTGTATGTTTATGACAAGGATATAAAAGAAAACTAGGCTGACATTTCTGTACTTGCCTCGCTGTCGTTCGACGCTCCTGAGCGGCAGCGCGGCGAGAGCGCGAAATAACTAAACGACAAGGAGATCGACATCATGCACACAGTTATTTACGGCGATTTGAACATTGACCTGAAAGACGACGCCGGGAACAATTACCGGCTGCGGATCAAAAACGACTATGACCCTATGCACCCGCGAAAAGGCTGGGATAACGTCGGAACAATGGTTTGCTGGCATAAGCGTTACAATTTGGGCGACGATCACGACTACGAATATCCGAAAGACTTCCTGCAAGAGAAGTTATTTGAACACCTAAATACAGAGAAGTCGCGCTATGGCAAGCGGATTTACGATTTTATCAAGAGCGGTAAAGCCGAGGATGCGCGGCTGAAATATGACCCCTCTGAAAGAGAATGGGTGTTGAGCGAAAAATCGTTTGTAACTGGCAACTGGTATGATATTGCGTCCTATCCGGCCAGACTAAAAGGAAAAGACGTGCCGGACGAGTTTTTAGAAGAGTGCTTGACGGCGCTTACCACACAGGAATTGATAGACTTCCTTTACGACATGGATGATATAGCGATTATACCCCTGTATCTCTACGATCACAGCGGGATCACAATGAGTACCGGCCCGTTCTCCTGCCCGTGGGACAGCGGACAAGTGGGCTGGATTTACGTCGATAAGAAAAAGGCGCTGGAGGAATACCGGCTGAAAGATAAACGCAATTGGGAAGCGGAAGCGGAAAAGCATCTCGAAGGAGAAGTCAAGGTTTACGATCAATTTATCTCTGGCTCCGTCTACGGATTTATCCTTGAAAAAGAGACGCAAGTAGAGGGCGAGGACGAAGTAGAATACGTGGAAATAGACTCCTGCTGGGGCTTCTACGGAGATACGCTTGAAGAAAGCGGCATGTTCGATCATATCGGCTCCGAATACAAAGTCGCGTAATAATTGAATCTACACCGTAGGAGCTGCCCGGTAACGAGCGGCTTTTTTGCTTTGCTGAAAATTGAAGGGGGATTCTTAATGTATATTCAACTTGAATGGGATTACAACGCTGAACATTACTCCGACCGCAAGAAGATGGTTTACGTTCATATCAACGACTTGGACGACGAGGAAAACGACGAGGGCGGTTTTGCTTTTGCGAACATCGAAAATGGAAGCATATTCTGGCAGGGTGATGAGAATAGCGGCGTCATAGCCGAGGCAACCGGGGATACGTTCGGGGTGTTCAATCTGCTGCGCCTCGTGAGATTTATAAAAAAGCACTACCCCAATTCGGATATAGATATGTGTGAGATGAGCAAAAAGTGGGATCGAGAAACGAAAGAGAGGGCTTCATAAATCATGGCTTGCTTCAATCCGAAATGCGTCCACAATATGCCCCATCCTTGCGAGGAATGCGGGTATTACCAGCACGACGAGGAATACGACCGCCTGTTCTGCAAAAACGAAAACGACGACGGATATAAACCTCATGACGATATCGAGGCGTTATCATGAGCGGAATAATCGTCACATACGAGAGCTACAAAGGCGGCGTCAATAATTTGGCGGTCGCTATCGACGCCAAGACCGGGGAGTGGGCTACAAGCACGATCAGTAAGGAACGGGCGATAAAGAACTTAAAGAGCATGTTTAGCAGGAGGGATTTAAATGTTGCATTACAGAGTCCAAATCAAAGCCAATGATCGTATTAAAACCATAAGTAACGCGAAATATTATCGAAACTTGACCTTCCGCACTCCGCAGAAGCACATAATGGGTTTGATGGGCTATAACTTCGCGTGTCCTCAATTTATCCCTATGTTAGCGGATGCTATCGTGGGGCTTTTAAAAGATCATGAAAACACTGCTCAGATAATAGACTGGACATCCTGTAAGGAAATCCCGCTTTTCTTGCTGGAACGGCTTATAGATTGGGAAACTAAAGAATCATACCTTTGGTTTAGGAACTGGAAGAACGCGCAAGGAGAGCCGATCAGCTCCGATGCGGGGCGCAAAGTTACAACGCAAGAGGCTAAGAGGTTGCTGATCGCTGAATTGACCGCCGTTAAAACCATGCTTGAAGCGGAGGAAAGTGCCGCCGCCACATTGCAACAGGAGGCTTGAAAATGAAAACCGTTAAATACTTTGCCCGACATGAAACGTTGAAGGTCGCTGCCGGATTTGATTCAAAAGAACTGCGAGACGTTCATGTTGCGTCGTGTGTCGGCAGCAACCACCCGTGGCGAATATGCACCGAAGAAGAAGCGCTGTCGTGCGCCGAGCCGTATGGCAGCTATCAAGTGTTCTTTGCGGACAGCGAGGAACGCCCGGAGTATTCCGGCAAGACCATTGAAGATTTATATGTGTAGGAGGATTTAATAATGAATATGAACTGGATTGACGTTTTTGCTGGCGAGGTCTGGATTGGCGACTATGTTTTCTCTAGGCAAGAAGGGGCTTACTCACTTCTTGTCGGCCAAGTTACTGAAGTTCATAGGCTTGGATCGCTGCTGCACAATGACGATAACCAGACGCACGATATTCACATCAATTTTAAGGCGATAGAATACCCGAAATGGCATCAAGACAAAATTGCGGAGCGGCTTCAGCAGTGCTTTGGCAACGCCGATCTTATGGCTTATGACGAGCTGCCGCTGGACGACGTTGTTATGGCTCCTGATATGCTTGTGAGCTTAAACGGCGTCAGCGAAAAGCTGCTGGAAGAACTGGTCGAGGGCGACATAGCTGAAGTATTTGGGCGTGTGGTGGATAGAGAATATGAAAGCATCGACCTCACAGAGAAAATCACATGGCTTATTCAGCGCCTTAATGATAACTATAAAGCCTACCGCAGTCACGTATTGAGGCTTGAACCGTCAAGGATTATTGATGAGGCCGGTATGATCTCGGCTGTAGTAGACACTCACTGCTATCTCACAGAGCGCCATGAGTTTGACGACGATGAAGCAGATTATTTGTTATTATTCGAGAATCCGCTTGAAATTGTGGCGCAGGAATGGTACGACCACATATCCCAATTGGAGGATTTACCTTATGCGCTGGAACACATTATCGAAAGGCAAGACGCACAGGAGAGCGGCTATGCGCTCATCGTCGAAGAATCGCCCGAAACCAGCGCGGAAGGAGCGGAAGAAGAATGAGTCTGGCAAAAAAGAATAACATCTACACCGAAAACGGCGAACCTAAACGGGTTCGCTGTTTCATGTTCAAACAGGAGCCTAAACCATTCTTTGACTATATCACGGTGGTTTACACATATGCACACCTTTTCGGTTATCCCGGAAGGGTGTTTTACCGCAGCATGAGCGCCGATCCATTTCATCCGTTGGGGTTTGGACAAGGCGGCGATATGCCAAAGTGGAACTTTAAGCCGGGAGGGAGCCGCATCACATTCTCGGAGCTGCCGGAGCCATGTCAGCGGCTGGTCATGCAGGACTATGAGGAAATTTGGGGCGTATGCCCCATTAGCATTAATAATTAACAGGAGGCAATCACATGTTTTATCACGTCAAAATTGTTCAAAGGCTCGTGGGCTGGGCGGTCATTGAGGGAGATTCTACTGAACAC
>QMCD01001534.1_pt2 | contig 13930 bp, 17 predicted proteins | sample 1821841 | NCBI WGS metagenome assembly QMCD01 (sample SAMN01991225, study PRJNA193472) | Termite gut metagenome, whole genome shotgun sequencing project. | isolation source: worker | host: Macrotermes natalensis | reverse complement strand
CAACGTTTGTCTTTCTCGCCGTTAAGCCCAGAAACCTTGCTTGAGAGGCTGCCATTCCCATGCGTTGTCTTTCCTTTTTCTTGATTTCCTATACCTTACCTTATCTGTCGGTATAGTTAAGGCGAAACTTCAATGGTTATCATGGTTTTGGGGTAATTTGTTACAATTCTTTAACAATAATCGAGCAGTTCTGGCCGCCAAACCCGAACGAGTTTGAAAGCGCCGCACCAACCTCTTTTTGGCGCGCTTTGTGCGGAACATAATCCAAATCCGCAACCTCCTCATCCTGATTATCAAGGTTAATCGTCGGCGGAACAATATTGTCCGTTATCGCTTTCACGCAAGCAATAATCTCAACCGCGCCCGTACCGCCAAGCAGGTGCCCGTGCATACTTTTTGTGGAACTTACCGCCAGCTGCGGGTTTTGATTTCTGTCGCCAAAAACTTTCGCAATCGCCTGAGATTCGGCAACATCACCAAGCCCTGTGCTTGTCCCGTGAGCGTTGACATATTGTATATCCTGCGGTGTCAACCCTGCATCAGCCAGCGCAAACTCCATTGATTTAATTGCGCCTTCTCCGTCAGGCCGCGGCGCAACAACATCATAAGCATCCGCTGTCTGCCCGTAACCAACAACCTCGGCATAAATCTTTGCCCCGCGTTTTTTGGCATGCTCGTATTCTTCAAGCACCAGAACACCGGCACCTTCAGCCATAACAAACCCGTCGCGGTCTTTGTCATAAGGACGTGACGCCTTTTGAGGCTCATCGTTGCGTTTTGAAAGCGTTCTTGCCGCAGAAAAAGCTCCTACACCCACATCACAAACAGTCGCCTCAGCGCCGCCCGCAACAATAATGTCCGCATCACCCCACTGGATCGAACGGAACGCATCACCAACACTGTGTGACCCTGTCGCGCACGCCGATACAACGACTTTATTCAAACCCTTATAACCGTATTTCATTGAAATCCGGCCCGAAGGCATATTAACAATCATCGCAGGGATAGTAAACGGAGAGCATTTGCTCGGGCCGCGTTCAATGATTTTGTGGTGGTTTTCCTGAAACGTTCTGAACCCGCCGGCCGCAGAACTCACAATAACACCGACCCTGTACGGGTCAATGTCACCCCATTCTTCCAGCTTTGCATCTTTAATCGCCTCATCGGCAGCAACCATCGCAAGCTGGATGAATCTGTCCATTTTCTTGGCCTCTTTTGGCTCAATATAATCATCCATACTAAAATTTTTAGCCTCGCCGGCAATGGTTACCACATTGCGGTCAAGGTCAATATACTCGGACGGCAGTATTGTGTCAATACCGCTTTTGCCTGCAACAATACTATCCCAAAACCCGGATACTCCTGCGCCATACGGCGTAACAGCACCCAGGCCTGTTATCACTACCCTTCTTTTTGACATTATTATTTCCTTCCGCAGCATCTGTCCGCGCCGCTAAGCCCGGCAAACACCGGCTTGCAAATTCCTAAGAATGAGCGTCAATATAGCTTACAGCATCTTGAACTGTTTGAATTTTTTCAGCTTCTTCATCAGGGATTTCGCATCCGAATTCCTCTTCAAGAGCCATAACCAACTCAACAGTATCCAAAGAGTCAGCGCCCAAATCGCCGGTAAAGCTTGCTTGTGGCGTCACAAGAGCCTCATCCACACTCAATTGGTCAACTACTACTTTTTTCACTTTTTCAAATGTACTCATTTTTCTTTTTCCTCCATGTTAACTACTCAATTCTACCATGTAAATATCAGATGACAAGTCCCCCGTCAACGCCGATAACTTGCCCTGTGATGTATCCACCGTCTTCGGCCAGGAACCGGACGGTCTTTGCAATGTCGCTTGCTTCGCCCATGCGCTTCATCGGAATAAAATCGGTGAATTTGGACTCGTCAAGATCTTTTGTCATATCGGTCTTGATAAAGCCCGGTGCAATCGCATTGACGCGGATACCGCGCGAGCCGAGTTCTTTTGCAAGCGTTTTAGTGAACCCAATCAGCCCCGCTTTTGCCGCCGCATAATTTGCCTGACCCGCGTTGCCGTAAACACCCACAACGCTTGACATATTTATTATCGCGCCGCTGCGCTGCTTCATCATCACTTTCACAACCGGATTTGATACGTAAAACGCGCTTGACAGGTTGGTTTCAACCACCGCATCCCATTGCTCATCACTCATCCGGATAAAAAGCCCGTCGCGCGTAATGCCGGCGTTGTTAACCAAAACGTCAACACGGCCGTATTTTTCAATGATTTTGGCCATCGCCGCTGCAACTTCGGCCTTGTTTCCGACATCAAATTTGAACGCCTCGCCTTTAACGCCAGCCTCTTCAATCATCTTGACGGTTTCACCTGCCGCAGCCTCGTTGCCTGCGTAGTTTATCACCACATCATACCCGGCATTTGCAAGCTCAAGCGCGCACGCACGCCCAATCCCTCGCGAACCGCCTGTTACCACTGCCACCTTAGTTTCCGCACTCATTGTAAGCCCCCTTCATTTACCCCCGCTACTTTGTCAGACATAATTCCTCCTTTAACGCTTTCAATGACGCGCTGTCACAAACACTATAAACCTTCGCCTCCGGCGCAGTTTTTTTGACCAAACCGCTCAAAACTTTGCCCGGCCCGACCTCAACAAACGTATCAACGCCTGCCGCGATCATTTTTTCAACTGACTGCGTCCAATATACTGATGAATAAATCTGGCGCGGCATTTTATCAACAAAGTCCGCAGCCGATGTTGTCGGCTCAGCATCAACGTTTGTCACAACAGGCACTGCCGCATCGTTAACCGTCACCTCGCCAAGCGCCGGCGCAAATTTTGCCGCCGCATCTTCCATCAATTTTGAGTGGAACGCGCCTGATACCGCCAGCGGTACAACACGTTTGGCGCCGGATGCCAACAACAATTCACCTGCTTTTGCGACCGCATCCGCGTCACCTGTTATAACCACCTGAGCCTGCGAATTGTAATTTGCCACATCAACATATCCGTCAACACTTGCAAGGATTTCGTCTACCCCTTCGGGCGGGTTCAAAATGGCAGCCATACTGCCTCCATTTACCCCTGACATTGCGTTCGCGCGCGCGTTGATTAGTTTAAACGTATCTTCAAGGTTCAAAACACCCGCCGCGTACATTGCGCAATACTCGCCCAAGCTGTGACCTGCGACAAAATCAGGTTTCACGCCGCACCCGCTTTTCAACGCCTCCAACGCGGCAACCGATACCGCAACAATCGCAGGCTGGGTATTCACCGTCTGTCTCAAATCATCTTCGGGCCCGTCAAAACAAATACTTGTAATCTTTTCACCCGCAGCATCAAAAACTTTACGCGCCTCATCGTAGTTTTCATACAAATCTTTGCCCATACCGACAAATTGCGCCCCTTGCCCGGGGAAAACAAAAGCAATCTTACCCATCAGCAAATCCCTTCCCGCAGCCGGACAATCGCGGCACCCCAAGTCATACCTGCACCAAACCCGCACAAAATAGCGGTTGAACCGAGCTTAACCGTGCCTTTTTCAACACCTTCGGCGAGCGCAATCGGAACCGATGCCGCCGATGTGTTGCCATAATATGTGATATTGCTGATAACTTTTTCATCCGGGTATCCCAGCCGCTGCTGAACCGCGTCAATAATCCGCTGGTTCGCCTGATGCGGTATCAAATAGTCAATCTCATCGGCTTTTATCCCCGATTCTTCAAGCATATTGGCAATATAATCCGGCAGAACCTTCACAACAAACTTGTAAACCTCTTTCCCGTTCATAAATATATGGGACGGCTCAATGTCGTTTGGCTCAACTAATGGGCAGGTTTTGCCCGGCATCGTGTACTTGATATACTCGCCGATTGAACCATCTGATTGGATATCAATTGACAAAATATCGTCAACACCGTCGGTAGACTCAGTCACGACCATAGCGCCCGCACCGTCTCCGAACAAAATTGATGTCCCGCGGTCTTCCCAATCAACAAGCCGGCTGTTGTTATCAGTTGCAACAATCAAAATCTTTTTGTAAATCCCGGACCCGATAAACCCGCGTGCAATCTGCATCCCGTAAATCAGCCCCGAGCATGCCGCTGTTATGTCAAACGCCGGAATCTTTGTCGTAATCCCAAGCCGCGCCTGAATATCACAGGCAATTGCAGGGTACAAATTGGGCGGTGCAGATGACGCCGCAATAATCAAATCGAGTTCATCCGGATTAACACCGGCCTTTGCAAGCGCCTTTTGCGCCGCCTCGTAACCCAAATCCGCCGCGTTCTGGTTGCCCGACACAATCCTGCGCTCTTTTATACCGGTACGCGTATAAATCCACTCGTCCGATGTGTCGTACAATTTTGTCAAATCCTGATTGGTCACCACAGTTTCCGGCACACTGTATGCAACGCTTCTTATCTGTAAAGGTTTCATTTTCTCTCCCTATTTTCCGTAGAATTGTGCTATTTTTTCGTTTACGTTTGTCTCGACGGCCTCTTTTGCAACGCGGACAGCGTTCTTTATCGCATAGGCCTTGCTTCTGCCGTGCGAAATAACGGTAATCCCTTTAACACCCAAAAGCAGCGCACCGCCAAACTCTTCATAATTTATTTTCCCGTAAATCCGTTTCATAAAAGGTTTCGCGAGCAATCCGATAATTTTACCCACAAAATCAGATTTGAATTCTTGTTTCAACATTCTAAACAACATTGATGACGTGCCTTCCGTGACTTTCAGCGCAACGTTTCCGACAAACCCGTCGCAAACCACAACATCGCACACGCTAAGGAAAATTTCTTTGCCCTCAATGTTTCCGACAAAGTTCAGACCCTTGCCATGCTCATCAAGTAATTTATAAGTCCCCTGCGCAAGCTCGTTACCTTTGCCGGCCTCTTCACCGATATTTAGAACCCCAACCCGCGGATTGTCAATTCCCAGAACGTTTTTAGAGAAAGTCGAGCCCATAACCGCAAACTGGTAAAGCATCTCCGGCGTACTGTTGCTGTTGGCGCCCGCGTCAATCACAACAATCGGTTTTTTGATTGTCGGCAAAGTAAGCGCGATAGCCGGCCGGTCAATCCCCGGGATTCTGCCGAGCCCAAACAGGCTCGATGCCATGGCCGCACCCGTTGAACCCGCCGCAACAACCGCGTCCGAACTGCCGGTTGCGACCGCGTCCACCGCAAGCACAATTGATGAGTTTTTCTTTTTACGAATAGCCGCCCCCGGGCTTTCGCCCATCTCAATAACTTCGTTGGCATGGGTTATTTTTATATCAAGCGAGCTTATATCAATCTTAATCCGGCGCATCCGGCCGCCTGTCCCGCAATCAGAGTAAAACCCTTTTAGCGAAATCTCATCCAGTACCTGCTCAATCCGGTCTTGTTTCCCAACCAGCTCGAGCGCTACCCCGTAATCCTGTGCTGCCCAAACCGCTCCTGCAACTATTTCATGCGGAGCATGGTCGCCTCCCATTGCATCTATTGATATTCTAAACATTATTCCCTTTAATTATTTGTTTTTTTCTCTTTCTTCGGTGCGGCTGCTTTTGGTTTTGCATCAGCTTTTGCCGCAGGCTTTTTAGCGGCAGTTTTTTTTGCTGCCGGTTTTTTAGCCTCTTTAACTTCCTTAATTTCCGTTTCTGCCGCCGCGGTCTCAACTTTCGCTTCAATTTTCGGCGCTGTTATTGCTGCCGCTTTTGTTGCTGCCGCAGGCTGTTTATCCGCTAGTCTTACAGGTTGACCCTTATAAGAACCGCATGCCGTGCAAACTGTGTGTGCCAGCGTCAACTCGCCGCACTTTTGGCATTTTGATGTCGCGGGCTTTGTCGCTTTCCAATTAGAGCGCCTGTGCCCCTGCGCTGAATGTCCTGTTCGTTTCTTTGGTACTGCCATTTTTCTTTTTCCTTATTTTATGTATATTTCTTATTCTAGCACAAACATTTTCAGCCGCAAGGCGTTAGACATATTGTTCTTCTTGTATCGCCAACGCCGCGATTTGGTTTGCGATAAAGCTGACTTTTTTAAGCGGCCCTTGTGTTTCTTTTTCAACCACCGCCGTGCTGCCGGATTTCATCAGGTTGTTAAGCTCCGCGTACAGAGCCTCCGGATTTTCCACATACAATACCAAAGGTGCTGTTGAACCTTTTAAAAATACCAGTGTTGATGTTCTTTTTTTTACGTTTTGTTGATTAAACTGCTGCGCCATTTTTCATGCCCTCCATAGTTAATTTAATAATCTCATTGAAACTGTCGGCTTTAAGGCTTGCGCCGCCGATAAGCGCGCCGTCAATGTCAGATTTTGACATCTGCTCGGCGATTGTTGACGGGTTCACACTGCCGCCGTAAAGTATTCTTATTGAATCCGCTGCCGTGCGGCTTGAAACCTGCGCCACAACCTCACGGATAGCTGCGATTGTGCGGTTGGCCTCATCAGCGTCGCACGTTTTGCCCGTACCTATTGCCCAAATCGGCTCGTAAGCTATTACACTGCCCGCGATTTGTTCTTGCGTCAAACCGTCAAGCGCGGCTTTAATCTGGCCTGCGATAAAAGTATCAGTCACTCCCGCCTCGCGCTGCTCAAGGGTTTCGCCGCAGCAGATGACAGGAACAAGTCCGCCGGCTAAAATCGCCTTGGCCTTTTTGTTAATCATCTCGTCTGTTTCGCTAAAATACTGTCTGCGCTCGGAGTGGCCGATAATAACGTATGTGCATCCCGCGTCAGCAAGCATCTCAACCGAAATCTCACCGGTGAACGCACCTGAGGTTTCCCAGTGGCAGTTTTGACCGGCGATGTGGATTTTGTTACACCCGCAGCCGCATTGGCATTTGTCGGCTTCAACATGCGCGAGAGATGTGAACGTCGGCGCCATCACAACAACAGGCAAATCCTGCGCGCTCAAATCTTTTAAATAATTTTTCACTGCGCCAAAAAGTGCCTTGGCGTCAGCTTGCAGCAGGTTCATTTTCCAGTTTCCCGCAATAATCGGTTTTCTCATGTTCTTTCTCCTTAACAATTTATAAAATTAATTATAACATGAAAAAATTTTTGTGTTAACATAGTAAAATAAAAAACGAAAGGACAAAACATGAACACAGTTTTATTAGTCGGGCGCGTCGGGCGCGATGCGGAGATTAAATATTTTGAATCCGGAAAAGTCAAATCAAACTTCTCCGTCGCCGTCAACCGGTGGGATTCCAAAACAAAATCCGAGATTGCCGACTGGTTTAATATAGACGTTTGGGACAAACAAGCGGAATTTGCGGGCGAATATGTGAAAAAAGGCGCGCTCGCGGCAGTGGAAGGAAGAATAGTTAAGGACTCATGGCAGGATAAGGCCACCGGCAACGACAGAGAAAGCTTTAAAATCGTTGCGACAAACATACGTTTGTTAGGCGGCAAAAGAGAGGCTGAAGCCTTTTAGATAAGGTGTCACCGCGCACCTGACGCGCGATATTAGGTAGCTTATGATTATAACATCAAACACAGCAGGCATCATCGCAGATGATTTAACCGGAGCAAACGATTCGTCGCTGCAGTTCCGGCTCAAAGGCGCAATCACTCAAATCCTTTTGAGCGACGAGATTGAGCCTGAAAACATTGAATCAACCCAAGCCTGGGCCGTTTCAACAGAATCTCGCAACATCTCACCCGGTGACGCTTATGAAAAAGTCCAGCGCGCAACGCGCATGTTTGTTGAAAAAATTAACCCGGATTATCTGTTTAAGAAAATAGATTCAACGCTGCGCGGTAATATCGCGATTGAAATCGCGGCGATGCTGGAAATCACCTGCTGGGATGCAGCGGTTGTTGTACCTGCGCTCCCCGCGGAGGCACGCATGACAGTCGGCGGTTATCACCTGAGCAAAGGCACCCCGATTGAACGCACACAAATCGCTCGTGACCCGCATTCTCCGATAACAGAGTCCCATGTCCCGACGCTTTTAAGGCAGCAGCTGCCCGAGGACTGCGCGCACCTAATCGGCTCCATTGAGCTGTCAACTATTATCAAAGGCGCAGGACCTATTTTGATGAGGCTGAACGAGCTTATTGAGCAGGGGAAAAAGCTTATCGTTATTGATGCGGTCTCAATGGTTGACATTGAGCAAATCGCGCTTGCAATCAACAAAACCGAGTACAAAATCCTGCCATCCGGCACCGCGGCACTGGCGCAGGCGCTCAGCGAGCTGTGGTTCGCGGATTTGGAGAACAAGCAAACACCGGTTGTTTTGCCCAAGCTGCCCAAATTTATCGTCTCAGGCAGCGCAACGCACATCACCGCCGCGCAGATTGACCGGCTTGCACACGGCGATGCGTTTGATGATGTTACAACTATTGACCTTGATTTGAAAACAATCCTCGGCGGCGTGAAAGAAGAATTGGTCAATAAAACTGTCAACGCGCTCGGTAAGAACAGCACCGTTGTCGTAAACACATCGCATTTGATAATTAACTACGACGGGTTTGGCGATGAGTACGAAAACATGACAAAAGCTGATTTGGCGGGCGTTATCACGGATTTTCTTGCCGATTTGACACGGCGTGTCGTGGAGCGCAGACGCGTTATCCTAATCACCCTCGGCGGCGAGACGTCTTACAAATGCTGCAGCGCAATAGATGCGGAGCAGCTGCAGCTGGTTGATGAGGCGGCCAACGCCATCGCGCTTTGCCTGAGCCAAAGCTCAAACCAATGGATTGTCACAAAATCCGGAAACCTCGGCAGCGTCAACACGCTTATTGATATTTTAAAATATTTAAAGAGTAAAGAAATTGATGAATAAAATCGTCATAACAACAGGCGATCCAAACGGGATTGGGCCGGAGGTTACGCTAAAAGCGCTGGCGGCTGTGGGTTTGCCATCGGACAATGTTGTTGTGATTTCGCACGAAAAACTTAACGTACCCTACGAAGTTATTTTGGCAGACTCATCCTTTGAGATGCTGAAAAAAGCCTGCGAAATCAGCATGTCCGCCCCATCCCATTTACCCCTTGTCACAGGGCCGGTTTCCAAGTCAGGATTGCACGCGGCAGGCCACAAATTCAACGGCCAAACCGAGGTTTTGGAGCACTTGCTTGGCGGGACAGCTGAGATGTTGTTTGCCGCGGAAAACATGAAGGTTTTGCTTTTGACCCGCCATTTGCCGCTGAAAGATGTACATCTGACAAAAGAAATGGTGGTAGAAAAGGTTTTGCGGCTGGAAAAATTTTTGCCGAGAGGAAAGTTTGCGTTGTGCGGGTTCAATCCGCACGCGGGCGAGGGCGGGATTTTGGGCCGCGAAGAAATTGACATCCTAATCCCCGCAGCGCAAGAACTGCGCGCAAAAGGCGTCAACATAACAGACCCGCTGCCGGCAGATACACTGTTCAAGCCCGGTGCTTACACATGTATTGTTGCCAATTACCACGACCAGGGGCTAATCCCAATCAAAACGCTCTACGGTCATCGCGTTGTCAATATGACTATCGGGCTGCCTGTTCTGCGCACATCACCGCCGCACGGCACCGCGTGCGATATCGCAGGGCAAGGCATCGCTGACCCGACCGGGATGATAGAAGCCATCAAGCTATGCAGCGTCAGCGAACACTTGTGACAGATAGCCGGTGATCTCCGCCAGTTTTTCTTTTGTCAGATTGCCCAACGCTTCAACCAACTTGCACGGAGAACGATCGTCAAAATCATCCGCAAGCTGAAAAATTCGCCCCGAAGGCTCTTTTAGCACCAGCCGGTTTGCATAAGTGTCTCCTATGACTTGCAAATCCATCTCAAAACTATCAGGCAGTCCTTTTTTGAGATTATGGAGCGTTCCCATCATAAATTTGCGAACACCGGGTATTTCATCCACTCCGTAAAAGCTTGGCAACTCATGCGCGAATCCCGCCCGAACATTTTCTATCAAATTCCTTCCGTATCTTAATCCAAAATTTGGGCCAAAATTTACGCCTTTTACATTCATAACACATCCCGACATAAACACTTACGGACTAATTATAACATACTAACCAAATAATTGCATCATGTTTGTAAATAAATGTTAACTTATCCCTTTAAATAAAGACTGCATGTATGTAGTAGAGTTCCTAATCTACGAAACCCGGCGGCGCTCTTCCAAAATATCCACCAGCATTGAGCAAAAGAAGATGCTTGAATAAGTCCCGAACGCAACCCCTAAAATCATCGCCAGCACAAAGTCTTTGGTCGTCACACCACCGAAAAAGTACAACGCGCCAAGCGTTATAAGCACCGTCAACGATGTGTTGATACTTCTGACAATCGTCTGGTTAACCGACGCGTCAATAATTTCACCAAACGACATTTTTTTCGCGTAATACCGCTGGTTCTCGCGAATCCGGTCAAATACAACAATCGTATCGTGTACGCTAAAGCCCATCACCGTAAGCAATGCTGTGATGAAAAGCCCGTCAACCTGCACATTCTGGAACAACCCGAGGATTGAAAACGCGCCGACAACAAAAATTATGTTGAGCATAACGCCTAAAATCGCCGCGATTGCATAATTGAACTTGAACCGGATTGACAAATATGCCACAATCCCCACAGCCGCAAGCGCCACCGCAATCAACGAATGCTTAAACAGCTCCGCACCCAGCGTCGGACCGACAGAGCTTACGTGGACAAGCTCGGCACCGGGATAATCTTTCATAATCACATCAGACACCTGCGAACCAAGGTCGCTGTCTTTGTCAATAAACATTGTCCGTATAGACACAATATTGTCGTTTAGCAACTGCAGCTGCGGGTTTTCCACACCGATTTGGCGCAGCTGCCCGCGCAATTGCTCCAAATCAGGTTTTTGCGAATCATCATTGCCAAGACTGTACTGCAAAATCGTACCGCCCGTGTAGTCAATCCCGACTTTTAGCGGGATGTGGTTGGCGTAAGTCACCGATGCGTATATCATTGCGATGATGCCCGGCACCAAAAGCAGCGCCGTTAAGGCCATCCATAACCATTTATGTTTTACAATTTTTAACTTCATTAATCAAGTACTCCAAATTTTGCTTTCTCACGTTTGGTTTCAACAACGGCGTAAGCCGCGTTAATCTCATCCTTGCGCAAACCAAACAGCGCAGGGTTTTTCAGCTCACCTTTGCCAAAGATAAGGTGCATAAAGTTTTTGGTAATAGTAATCGCGCTGAACATTGAAACTATTACACCAAGTGCAAGCGTCAGCGCAAACCCTTTGACAATACTGGTCCCAAGGCAATACAAAATCACGCACGTGATAATTGTTGACATATTTGAGTCAAAAATACTTGTGAACGCGCGGTCAAACCCGGAGTTTATCGCGGTAAACAGGTTGCGGCCGGCGCGCAGCTCCTCTTTTGTACGCTCAAAGATAAGGATATTGGCGTCAACCGCCATCCCGATACTTAATATGAAACCCGCAATCCCCGCAAGCGTCAATGTTACAGGGATAATTTTAAACAACGCGAACAAAATAAGGCTGTAAATCACAAGCGCCATGCCTGCGATAAGCCCCGGTATGCGGTAGAACAACGCCATAAACACCAGCACCAGCGCAACCCCGGCCAGTCCGGCGAACTTGGATTTTTGGATGCTGTCCGCACCGAGCGACGGCCCCACGGTGTTTTCCTCAACGATTTTGGCCGGAACCGGCAATGCGCCCGCGTTGAGCAAATTCACCATCCGCTCGGCCTCGTCATACGCAAACCCGCTGTCGCCGCCCGAGATTTGAGCATGCCCGCCGTAAATCGCCTCTCTTATCACCGGCGCGGATTGCAATTCGTTATCAAAAAATATCGCCATCTGCTGCCCGACAAGCTCTTTTGTCAAATCCGCAAACTTTTTTGCACCCGCAGCGTTAAACTCAAGCGACACAACCCACTGCCCGACAGAATCGGTGCTGAGCATCGCCTTTGTCAAGTCCTTACCTGTCAATCCCGTTTCTGCCCACTCACCATTTACCCCGGGTCTTTTGAACTCCAACTGCGCAGTGTCACCGATAAACGCTTTTGCCTCTTTCAAATCCGTCACATCCGGTATCTCAACAATCAAACGCTTTTCACCGGTTTGCTGAACGACTGTTTCTGCAACGCCGAGTTTGTTGACGCGGCTTTCTATCGCAAATTGCAGCCGCTGCATCACCTCGGGCGTAATCTTTGCCACCCCCTGACTTGTTTGCGCTTCAAGCACAAGGCGCGAGCCGCCGACCAAATCAAGACCCAGCTTTGTGGGTTTTACCGCAATCACAACAGCCGATGCGATAGCAATCAACGCGATACACCAAAACATTATTATTTTGTTTTTCATTTAATCACCTTAAACAACTCTTTCTTTTCTTTCTCGTCCAGTTCGACAAGCGGGCGTCTGACGTATTCTTGTATCAGACCTTTATGGGCTAAAACCGCCTTAACAGGTACGGGATTTGGCGCCATAAACAACTTTCTGAAAGCCGGATATAACATTTTATGCATATTAAGAGCAGGAATCAATTCCCCGGTTTTATAGTTTCTTATCATGGATTTGATTTCGCTGCCGTAAATGTGCGATACGACTGAAATCACACCGCGCGCGCCCAGCGCAAGCATAGGCAGCGTCAGGCTGTCGTCACCTGAGTATATCGAAAACCCGTCCGGACAGAGGATTTGCATCTCGGTGACAGCATCCATATCCGGATGGCTTTGTTTAATCGCGACAATATTTTCGTATTCGGCCGCAAGGTTCGCAACGGTCTCGGGCAGCATATTAACGCCTGTTCTGCCCGGTATGTTATACATAATTATCGGCAGGTCGGTGCTTTTTGCAACGGCGCCAAAGTGTTCTGTCATCCCTTTTTGCGACGGTTTGTTGTAGTACGGAACAACAACCAAGAGCGCGTCAGTATCCTCTTTTTTGGACAGTTTTGCGGTGCGGATCGCGGTTTCGGTGCAGTTTGAGCTGGCGTTCATAATAACTTTTGCTTTCCCGGCGGTCGCGCGTTTGACCGTGGAGAGCAGCTCAATTTCTTCTTCGTGGGTCAGCGTGGGCGATTCGCCCGTTGTGCCGGCGACAAGGATTGTGTCGGTACCGTGTTCAATCAGGTAGCGGGCAAGGTTCTCCGCGGCGTTGTAGTCAACCGCGCCTTTTTTATCGAACGGTGTAACCATCGCCGTAATCACTTCGCCAATATCATATCTGCAAACCATATCAAGTTTCCTCCCTAATCTTAAAATTAATTATAGCATAAAATAATTCAATCACTCTCTTTTACAAACCCAACTTTTTTCGGTCTTGTTCTATCCATAAGAAGGTCTATTGCCTTGTTAATGTTGCCGATTTCTACATTGGTTTCTTTTGCGTACTGTTTCAAATAATGTTCAAGTTCTTCTACGCGTAGTGTTAAGTCCTTATGCTCCAGCGCGAACTGACGCATTTTGACAAATGTTCGCATTATCTGAATGTTAACATTAATCGCCACATCGCTGTTCAAAAGTCCTGAAAGCATTGCAATACCTTGTTCGGTAAAAACATTTGGCAATTTCCTTTTACCACCCCAACTTGAAGTGCCAAAATGGCACTTCAAGTTTAAAGTTTCATCTTGTGTAAGCTGAAACATAAAATCTGCCGGGAAGCGTTTGAAATTTCTTTTTACTACCCTGTTAAGGTATTTGGTTTCAACCTGATACAAAGCAGCCAAATCGCTATCCAACATAACCTTGTGCCCTCTGAATTCATAAATCATATTCTGAATTGGTATTAAATCATTCGTCATATACGCCATCCTACACTACGGTTCCACTTTTTCCATGCTGTTTTACGTAATCGTTTATCAAAGTCGTCCCAAGATTTCCGGCAGTTCTGTTCTGCTCTTTGGCAAGCTGCTTAAACTTTTTGTAAACATCTTCCTCTACCAATAAAACAAATCTCTTTTTCTTATCCATATTACCTCATTGCAATTTAATTGTAACTAT
>QMCD01001533.1_pt1 | contig 13932 bp, 12 predicted proteins | sample 1821841 | NCBI WGS metagenome assembly QMCD01 (sample SAMN01991225, study PRJNA193472) | Termite gut metagenome, whole genome shotgun sequencing project. | isolation source: worker | host: Macrotermes natalensis | reverse complement strand
GCCGCCGCCGAGGCCATCGCGCTCCCCGATCCGCCAAGATGGATACCGCCGACGGACGAGCCATTGACGACGCCCGCCACCAGTTGCGGCACCGTCTTCACCAGCATGAACAGCACCACGGTGAACACCAGAATAATGCAGGCTTCGGTGATGGTCATGGCGGTGGTGCTGACGGTGGAATCGTAGACATAGCCTTTGACTTCCACTGTTTTCATTTGGGTGGATTCGGCGATGAGCCGTTCGATCTGTCCCTGGCCTATGCCCACCAATAGGCAGAAGGTGAACGTCTGCATTGCCAATCCCAAAACGGTTTTGAAATAGTTCACCGCCATGTCGGACGTCCAGCGTCCGCCGCCAAAGCCGAGGTAGATGACGCCGGCGTAGACCAGCACCCACGCCGAGCAGAGCAACTGCACCATCATGGCAGCGATGATGGCGAACAGCACCGCGATGGCGATAGAGAGCAGAAGCGCGATGACGCTGGTGGCGATGTCCTGCTCGCCGAAGGAGCCGCAGGCGCGGACGATGAGATCAAGGGCGAAGCCCAAGAGATTCGACGGCGACAACTCCTCCTGGTAGGTGGACGACGCTTCGCGGCCGAGTTGCCCGAATGAAGTGATGATCGCCTTGGCGATGGCGCTGCCGTTTTCGAGGAGCCACAGGAAGAAGCCGGTCGTCACGCTGAATTTCAAAAACTCCCCGAAGAAATCGCCGAGAGTAGCGTTCCCCCGGATAAACATGTAGGCGAAGGTGAACACCATGCTGATCGTCGCCAGTATCCAGAACATCGTCCGCGCCGCCTGTTTGATGCGCGGTTCCCATTTTGACGCCTCCTGCATGTAGCGGTCGATGGTGGCGTCGAGGATTTTGCCGTCAGCCGCCGCCGCTTTGGCCGGAGCGACGACGGCCGGGACGGCGAGGGCGATAAGCAGCGAAAGCAGAATAATGCGTGTCATGCGTTCCCTCCCGTAGTCAGAACTGTTTGTAGGACTTGCCGCCCTGGGCGGCTTCCCTGCGGGTGAAATCGGTTTCGCCCATTTTGATCGCCGTCCCCATGCGCTGTTGCGCGTCGCGGTTGTTTTGCGTTTCCACTTGCGCGGCCATCATGGTGTTTTGCGCGAGGAGAAGGGCGTGGATCTGCGAGAGAAGCTGAATCTGCATCGAACTAAACTCATTGGTCGCCTGTATCGCCTCCTGCTGGCCTTGCGCATTTGCCGCCTTGCTTTTGAGCGTCTCCAGTTCATCGGAGTATTTGTCCACTGCCTCCTGCTGCTCCTTGACGAGTTGGAGAAGCTCGTCCGCCGAATCCTTTTGCAGCTTCGAGCCGGCCAGGTCGCCGGCGTACAGCGCGGTAGAATTGTCTGAACCGTAATATGCTCCGCCCTGGTATTTGTCATAGCTACCGAAGTTATCGAGATACCCGTCCAGCCCGCCGCCGCCAGAACCACTCATGCCGCCGCTTATACCGCCAAGGTTGTTCAGCGAGTTCATGGTGTTTTTGATCTGGTCGATAGTTCCCTGGATGTCTCCCCAGGCGAATTGCCCCGGATTCATGGCGTCCTTGAGCATCCGCTGGTATTGTTGAAGCTGGGTCTGCAACTGTTGGATCTGGTTCATGGTTTGCGTCACCGACTCGCGGGCAGAGACGATGTTTTGCGCAAGATTGGAGCTGTCGATAACCGCAAGGGCATACGCCTGTCCGCAGTGGAGGCAGACGGAAAAAGCGATGATCAAACAGAGTTTCTTCATGGCGTTCCTCCGGGTTAATAAGTACAGATGCGCCGCGGCGACCGTCAAAAGCACGGCGCGATCACTTTGACAATAACACAGCGCTATCGTGAAAGACCGCTATTCTGGGATTGTTCATGGCTGCCGCTCTCCCGTTCGGCAATCCTCGCCTGCTGTTTTTCGAGCCGCTCCGCATTCGCCTCGTCCCAACGCTGAGCCTCATGCCGCTTGCAAGCATCGACGACGTCCGGATGAAGGGACGCTATTTCATCCTTGGCAAGTTCGGCAGTACGCGGCCCTCTGCAATCGGCGCGGAGCGCTTCCAAATCCGTTATTGCGCTTTTCAAACCATCAAGTTCGCACAACAGCGAATCCATACCCTGCTGCCATATTTTCCCTGCTTGGCCGAGCGTCTTGAAGTTCTCCATCCAATCGGGTTGCGCTGCCTCGTGCTGCTCCATCCGCGATTGGACATCGTCGCACTCATGGCGCAATATGGAGATACGCTGCCCGGCGTCGACTATATGCTTGACGGTGTATTGCTCCATAAGCCTGTCATGGAGTTTGACCGGATCGGTTTCAAGCAATTCCAGGTTTTCCTGCCGCCGGTGAAATGCATAACCTCGTGCGATATCCGGGAAATTCTGCTTTGTCTTTTGTGAGGCGATGTGAAAGGCGTCGATCTCGACGAGAGCATCCATGCCGGCATACTTGACGGACTCCTGCAATGCATCCCATCGCCTATCTGATTCCTGCTGAAGCGTATTCGAGCGCTCGTTCCATTGCATCACCGCGGCGCCAGAAGAATCACGATTTTCCACGGCCGATGGTCTGGTGCGCAGATGATCGTAGACCGTGGCATACGATTCTGCGTATTGCTGTCGAGACGCCTCGACCCGCGCCTCTACACTTTGGCGATACTCCTCCATGTAGTGATTCACAAGATAAGCGTATTTTTCGGAGATGGGGGCAGCATTGAAGCGATTCGTCAGACCCGGCTCAGCGTTGTCAAGAATGTCCGTCACGAAATCGATGCCGATCTCAGTCGCTATGCCGGAATTCAGAAATTCGTTGATCTCGGTGACGCGCTCGGAGCCGATGCGCATCGTATCCCGTATGGACTTCTCTTCGGACTGGTCAAGACCGCCGGCAGCCAGCCTGATCTCAAGCTGGGCGTTTTCCTGCTCATACCCCAGCGCTCCATCTTCCTCCTCGCGGATAAATTCTTTCAGATGCTCAAACAGCAGATCGTAGTAGCCGGTCACGGCTTCACTGACATTGGTTGCCAAACCGAAACGTCCGTCCGCGATTCCCTTTCTTTCAGTGCTCGTGTCCATCGTTCATATGCTCCCGAAATGAGTATGAATACGCCGTAGCGCTCATCCGTACACGGCGACGATCTCCCGAAACAGCGCACCGCTATCGCGAAAAACCGTTGTCCCGGGATGTTTCATTACCGCTCTCCCGCTCGGCAATTCTGGTCTGCTGGTTTTCGAGACGCGCCGCATTCGAATTTTCCCAATGCCTGGCCATATGCCGCTCACATGCCGCGGCAACCTCTGGATGGTGCGACTGTATCATCTGCTTGGCTTCTTTTCTGGCGGCTTCCGAGAGCCAGCCACCTTTGCACTCCTCTCGGTCCTTTTCCAGTTCCGCTATTTGCTTCTTGATTCCGGCGATGTTCCGCGCCAATTCCTCCCGCTCTGTTTTCCACGCTTTTCCGGCATTCCCAAACGTCGCCAAATTCTTCAACCAATCTGGCTTTTCCGCATCGTGCTCCTGTAGCTGATTTTGACGCAGATCGCGGTCATGCCGCAGTTCAAATAATTGTTCGCCCATAGTGGCAACATGCGCCGTGGAATACTGCATCATCAAGTCGCTATAGAGTTTTACCGGATCAGCAGCAAGCAGATCCTTGTATTTCGCCTGCTTGTGTTCATTGAATTGCTCCGCGATTTTCGGAAATAATTCACCCACCTTTTTTTCTCCGAACCGAAACGCATCAATATCGACGAGGGAACTTGTTTCGGAATACGACTGCAAATCATGCCAATCCTTCTTCTTGCCGTCGGCAGCGTGTTCGAGAGCGTCCAAACGTTCCATCCACTGTGTGTGGGCCGCACGGAAAGACGCCAGGGTATCCAGGGTCAATGGCCTCTCGTGTCGATGATCGTAGACTTCGACTGAAATATCCGTGTATTCATTGCGCACCCGATTGACCTTTTCCTCCAAATCCGAGCGGTATGCCTTCATGTAGCTATTCACAAGACAGGAATATTTTTCCGTCACCGGGGCCGCGTTGAAGCGATCCGTCAATTCCGGTTCGCCGTCATCAAGGATGTGTTCGGCATGCTCTATGCCAACCGGGATCAATCTGTCGCTTTGCAAAAACGCATGCAACTCGTCGATTCGCTTTTCGTTCTCATGCATAGCGGCATAAATGGCATTTGCCGCTTCTTTGTCATGATCGGGATCGTCGGTGAGCATTGCGGTCAGTTTTGCATCCAGTTCGGCATTATCCCGCTGATATTCATTCACCTCCTCGCGGGTTATGCCGATGTATTCCCGAACATTGTCAAACAACAAATCGTAATAATCGCTCACGGCAGGGCTGATCTTATCCGCCAAACCGAAGCGGCCACAGTCTACAGGCCGTTCCGATCCCAACTTTGATTCCGCCATGCACACCCTCCTTTAGAATGTGTATAAATACGCCGCGACGCCTGCCCAAACACGGCGGCGAGCACCTACAACGACATACCGCTATCGCGAAAGACCCTTGTCCTGAGATTGTTCATTGCCGTTTTCCCACCCGGCCTGCCTGTCTTTCTGCTGTTCAAGCCGAGCCGCATTTGATTTTTCCCACTGCCTGGCCACATACCGTTCACACGCTTCGACCACCTCGGGATGCAAAGCCTGAATAAAATTACAGGCGTCTTTGCCGGCGGCATGCGATGGCCAGCCTTTCTTGCACTCCTCCCGCTTCGTGTGCTGCTCCGTCATCGCCGCCTTGATCTTGTCCATTTTCCGCGTCAAAGCATCCCGTTCGCCCTGCCAGATTTTTCCTGCGCTTCCGAGCGTCGTCAGGTTTTTAAGGAAGCCAGGTCGCGCGGCCTCGTGCTCCTGCAACCGAGTTTGGAGAATGTCGCGGGATTCCTGTAATCCAAAGAATTTCTTCCCTGCATCGGCGATATAAAAATTGACATATTCCATCGTCAATTTGTCATAGAGTCTGATTGGATCGAATGTAAGCAATTTTCTGAATTCCCTCTGACTGTGTTCTTGATACTGCTTCGTTACGGCTGGCGAGATTTTTCTCGTCTGTTCGACGGCAAATTGGAATGCATCTATCTCGACGAGATGGCTTGTTTCGGCATACGACCGTAAATTCTGGAAATCCTTTCTCTTGTCGGCGGCAGTCTGTTCAAGAGCCTCCAAACGCTCCGCCCATTGCTTATTGGCTGCGCCAAAGGACGACAGGGCATCCAAGGCAGACGGCCTGTCATGCCGATGACGCTCGACACTGGCTGATGCCTCCACAGATTCATTACATGACAAATTGACCCGCTCTTCCAATTTCGTGCGGTATTCTTCCATGTAGTGTTTCATCAAATAACTATACTTTTCGGTGACGGGAGCTGCATTGAAGTGAGCTGTCAGTTGCGATTCCCGCTCAGTCAATGATTCTCCGGATAATGCGAAGCCCGCGTCAATGGTACGATCGGCATGCGTTTTATCACTGACCATGCCGAAGTATTCATCCATGTTGTTGAACAGAGCATCGTAGTAATCGCTCACGGCAGGGCTGATCTTGTCCGCCAAACCGAGGCGTCCTCCGTCTGAGGACTTCTCCGATCCAGAGTAGGATTCCGGCATTCGCTATCCTTCCTTGAAAAAGACTGTGCATGCGATAAATTCGTCGTGCCGGACGGGGTTTCCCCGTTTTCCGGGATGCATGAGAGGATTTCCGGCATGGAGTGATAGGAGAAGGTTCTATCCAATCCGCTCCGAACGAGCGGCGCCGGCACGACGCGGTTAGAGGAAATTCAGCAATCGACCCAATCAGACATTCGCGGCGGCGCACACCCGTCGACAGTGTCCCATCCAATATCGCGCACCCGATTCCTCACGTCGCAATACCGGCAAAACGGAACCGGCTTCGCCAGGAACGACAATACCTCACTCATGCTCCGGGCCTCGTGAATGTCGATGGAATCGTTGCCGGCGACTTCAAGGCTGTCATTGAAATAGCGGTTGAAATGTTTGACGGTCGGGATGATCTCGCACGGATACATCCGCCCGCCGTGCAGGACGACCGTGTTGTTCGCGCAATCGCAATCGAGGAAGCTCTCACGAGGATTCTGCTGACCAAAGGGATCAAGCGTGAACCGCGTCATCGTCTTCCGAATACTGGCGTGGTTGAAAAACGAGAAGGGGATGTGGTGCTCGGAACACATGGCCCTGACATACGTCCAATCGACTTCTACGAGATAGCGCGTGGGCGACAGGTCAATTCCGTTTTCGGAGAGGCAAGACCAGAAGCTCTCCGGCTGTGTCGACAGCAGAATGCCATTGGTGACGAGCCGGATGATGCTCTCGGGGAAATGCTTCCGCGCAAGTTCCAGGAACGCGCAGCACCGCGGGTGCAGCAACGGCTCTCCGCCCATAATGTGGATGCATTTCACATCGCCGCCGGACAGTTCGGCCAGGCGCGCGAAATCCTGCTCCGCCCATTCGACCGGAAGATATTCCTCCTTGGCGATGGGCGCGAAATGGCTGCATGAACGGCAGTTCAGGTTGCAATGCGACACGATATTGATCTCGACCAGGCGGAGGCTTGCCTGCGGAGTGATCCTGTTGACCTGATTCTGCAGGCGATGGATCTGATCGTTCAACCGCTCCAATGCCCCGTCTACGCGCCTGCAGTGGTCCCGCAGGGCGCGGGCATTGCGATATCCCGGCCGCAACGCTTTTATCGCGTGTACGAAATTCTTGAAATTCATTGGCGCTCCTCGTCATTCAATCAGGAAAAGGTCTGCCGGAGATTTTGGAAATCATGACGCCGGCGGAGAACAGGTACGGAAGCAGCCGTCAGAAATTGAAAACAAACGTGCCGGTATACCCGTAGCCTCCCACGCCCTCATACCGGTAATCCGCGTCGAATTCCCACCGTTCCCGGAAGGTGAAGTTCGCGCCCAGATGCACATTCCAGTCGTCCACCTTGGGCTTGCCGTTCCGGATGGCGACAGACTGGTTCATGCCGGCATACCGCATCGTCCCTTCAGCCCCTCTGTCATTGAAATCATGGGTGTAGCCGCCGCCGGCCCGGAACGTCATGGAGAGCGCGTCGCACACGGCCAGCCGATATTGCGCCGTCACATCAACCGGCATGAGAAACCGATGGCGCTTCAGGGTGTCCACCTCCAGAAAGGGGATACCCATGCTGTCGCTGACGGTGAATCCGCGATTGTCTGCCCGGCGGTATTCCAGCCCAATCGAAGGGGTGACGGTGACGTTACGCCAGGGGCCGAAATCGTATCCGGCCTTGCCGGTAAGCCACCAGGCCCCGGTGTGGGTTTTCGTGGTGAGATAATCGCCGTTCGCGCCGACAAGCTCCCGCCGGATGCGGTGAAGGCTCCGCTGGTAGCCGGCATGGCCATTGAAGAACACTTTCTCCGTAACGTACCAGTTGCCGTACACGGACAGGCCGTAGTGATCGCTGGTGTTGGTATTGCCGTTGCCCCATGACCATTTGTCCTGATACCGGCCGCGACTGTAGAAGGCTGCGCCTCCGAACGTGAGCGGCCCGAACGACTGATCGTAGCCGAGCGCTCCGCCGACAGCCTTGTAGCGGAAGGGCGCATACCCCTCCCTGTCGCTTTCTTCATGGACGGTCACGAAGGGCGAGGCCCAGAAGCGATTGATAATGTTGGAATCGCAGCAGATTTCACTCCGGGCGGAGCGCAAGTCGCCGAGGCGCTTGCCGATGAGTTGGTTGGCGATGCCGGAGACATTCATGAGGGCGGAATCAACCATGTTGGCGAAGCCGACGCCAGTGATGGTGTTGAGGTTGTAGAGGTAGGGGGTACCCCATACAAAGGTTCCCAACTGACTGCTCAGATAGGAAGGATCGTCCGGATCGGGAACAACATATTCCCCATCGAGGGTGAATTTGATCTTGTCCCACAACGTATCCCGAGCCAGGGTGGTTGTGTAGAGCGGATCGGCGTATTGGCGTGCGGCCTCGGACCATGCCGCCATAGCGGTTCCTCGGGTGGAGCCGATGACGGCTTGGTATGCCTGGAGACGTGTCACGCCAAACCCCTCTTCGGGGATGGAATTGAACCCGGCATAAGTATCGAAAGGACTCGCGCTTATATTGCGCACCAACCAGTCACTAGCTGCGCTCGTCCGTCCCGCGAAATCGATGCTCCATTCGTATTCATCATTGGACGGGAAGGTGTGCGACATGACGACGTTGCTGGGGCAGTCTCCCGTATCAAAATAATAGTCCACCCCTTTCCCGGCCGGCATCAGGGTAAATAGAGCGGCGACGATCACCGCAAGCAGATAGGAAATAGATTTCTTCATCGTGTGCCTCCTGAAAGAAAATGGTTATGAATGCGTTGTAATACCCATCCGATGCACGGTACGGCCATACCGTTCCCGACCGCCTTGTACCTGGGGCCGTCGGCGGCGGGCTTTCCACGGTACGGAATCAGCGTATGGTCGTCCGGGATTCCCTGAAGGCGCTCGCACTCCCTGGGCGTAAGACGCCTGACGCCCTGCGGCTCGTTTGTCGCATCCTCGCCGCCGGACGTCAGCACCTTCGCCGTATTTCTGCCGGTGGCGTTGGCGTTCGTGCCGATGGCCGGAGCGATGCCGCCGGTCAAAACGTCGCCCGCCTGATTTTGAGTGAATGCCATCGCCCGGTCCGGCGATTGATCGCGAGTATGCGCGGCGCCTTTCGAGGTGTTCAACTGCGTGTGGTCAGTACTCGCGACATACGCCACGCATATTTCCCGTCCCTGATTTCTTCCCGTTGGATGCGTCATGTTGCAGGAAGCATCCGGATCCTGCGAAGCGTGAATCGCGACGAGCGGCGTTCCGCGCCCCGTGCCGTCCTCCGAGGCGTCGAAGCCTTCTCCCCGCAGGGTGTGGGCGACAAAGGCGCCACTCCCGTCGATGTCGTTGCACCACCCCCGGCTTCCGCTTCCGCCGCCAAGCGTTCCCGCCACCAGCGTCTCCGTCTCAAAATCAATCCGCTCATTTTTCGACGTCAGGCACCTGGCTATCCGGAAGTATCCGGCGGCAGCGGTCTCGTCATTGCGACTGTTTGCAATGCGGCTCGTAAAGGTGCCGGCAATGTCTTCCTCCGCTTCTCGGCGCGGCGGAGAATCCCGGCGCAGGCTTTCGCGCTCAAAAAGTATTTCTGCGGGATCGAATCCGGATCTTCGAGGACATCCGACAAGGAAGATGCGACGGCGTCGCTGGGGGACTCCGAAAAATTGCGCATTGAGGACGCGCCAGGCGATGACGCGGCGCGGCCCAGCAACCATACCGGCGTTCGGCCATTTGCGTCCTCGTGATAAAACGATGGGGGAAAGGCATCCCGCCAAGGAGGAGAGGAAATAGCCGAACGCCTGGTCTGCTGTGGACAGGACTCCGGGGACGTTTTCCCACAGGATGAATTTCGGATCGATGGCATTGATTGCCTCCGCATAGGCTAACGTGAGATTGCCGCGCTCATCGGCAAGAGATTGGCGCCGGCCGGCGATGGAAAATGCCTGACAGGGACTTCCCCCGATCACCACGTCGCAACGGCCCCGATACTGGCTCCAGTCATGGCATGTCATATCGCCGACATTGGGGATTTCGGGAAAACGGTGCGCCAGAACCGCGCAGGGAAAAGGCTCGATTTCCGAGAAACAGATAGGCTCCCATCCAAGCGGTTTGACCGCCAGGGTTGCGCATTCGACGCCGGAGAACAGGGATATGTATCGCACCGCTCCTGTGTGCCGCCGCCGTTTGTTTCTGTTGATGGTTGGATTCTTCATTTGTTTGCAGCCTCAATACATTCAAGCATCGATTTGCCAAACAGAGTCCCCGAGCGGGGCGGCGTATCTTTACGTCGCTCCGATACGGAGAAAACACAGGAAAGCCGGAGCGTCGCCTTATTCCGCCAATGACAAAGCAATACCCGCATGTCCAGGAGATAGTCGCGCTTCCTCCGGGCATACTTCTCCCTGCGGACGGCATTGACGAATGGCGGGATGACGAGACACCTGGAGAGATGGAATGTCAGACGGGAGAAACTTTTGATATTGGTGAACACGGTGCTTTGCCGGCGCAGGGCGTCGGCGATACGCTGATGGAATTGCGGCGGCGATATTCTGGAATACTGCCAATAACGCCCGCCGCTGTCGCCGGCGTAGCGGAAATCCCACGGCTTCTTTTCGGCGAAATGTAGGATCTTCGCCTCATGCCGCGCCGGCTCCGCCATCCATGCCATAGCGTTCCAGGCGGGAGGAAGGAATTTGACCCTTCCCCTGCAAACCAGATTCAGAATGTCCTGGTCCGGGAGCATCGGCTTTTTCACAAGGCGGATGGCGGTCAGAAAGCGCTCCAGCGTGTTCTCTTCCCGCATCGCCCGCAGATTCATCACCATCACGCCGGAATTGAAGTAGGAATCGTCTGGCTGATACTCGATACCGCAACGCAGCGCATTCTCCTTGAATCGACACCCAGGGAGAGAATGCGGATTCCGCAAATCGCCCTCGAATTTGCAATCATGGCTTGCCGCGACCAGAGCGCTGCCGAGATCGCGGCGCAGCAAATCGGCCACATCCGCCAAGGCCACGAGATCGGAATCGAGGTAGAGGATGGAGTCGTAATTCTGGAATATCGCCGGTGCGAACAGCCGGAAGTAGACCGGCAGGGGGAATGTGTCGGTGACGTAAAACGGCCCCATGCCAGCCAGATTCAGGCATTCTCGGGCATTAAGAAACCGAAGGCTGCAAGTATCAAATTTCCGCGCCTAGCCCGACGCAATGGCCAGATCGGCCGGATCGACATCATGGACAATCACCATGAAGTCATACCGGTTGTCTTTGCTCCCATTCGCCAGGATGGACGCGACCGCCGTCATGGCGTGCGGCAGGAATTTCCCGTCGCAGGATAAGAAAACCGGGATATTCCGCTCCGGGAACGCCGGCATGAGACTCTTGCCGAAAGGACTGAACATGGAAAACCTCCGCGGTGGAAAATTATGAAATCGGTAAAAAAGTGGGTCGTGTCCAAAACGGCCACGCCGTAGCCTGAAACCGCCTGGACACGGCCCGGAAATGCGGTTGGAGCGCCGGGGATCAAGTTGTAGAGTGAATGTGGTATCCCTTCGCGCTGAACCGTCATTTCGTGATGTAGTCAAAGGCCCGGTAAGGGCGTTTGAATTCGAGGTCTTTCACCAACATGACGTTGAAGCGGTAGCCGGGGCGGATCTCCAGCGTCGGGGCGATGTTCATGTTCTTCTCCAGCATTTCCGCCATGACGCCGCCAAGTTGCTGCCCGAGCATTTCCGACAAAGTGTCGGCCATGCGCTGCGAGTTGCTTCCCTCCGTACTGCCGTGGTTGTCCTGCGTCATCGAGACGCCGGCGAGAATGCCGGACATCATGATGGCCGATCCGAAGATGCGGAAATAATGGTTGTTCACCCGGTCGCGGAAACCGGCGTAGCCTGCGCCGGAACTGCCGGGCATTGCGCCGAGATCGAGCGCACTGCCGTCCGGGAAGACGATCCGCTGCCAGACCGCGAATACCCGCGATTGCCCGTACTGCGCTTGCGACGAATACTCGCCCACCAAGCGTGAGCCTTGGGGAATGAGAAGGTACTTCCCCGTCGGCGTGTCGTATACGTCCTGCGCCACCTGGCCGACAATCTGCCCCGGCAGATCGGAATTGATGCCGCTGACCAAGGTGGCAGGAATGACTGAGCCGGTGCGGACGATACAGAGATTCGCCGGCGGCGCTTCCATTTCAGCGGGATTACGCCAGTTGCCGGAGCCGAACTGATTCATGCGGGAGAGATCGCCCCGGCGGCTGTAGTCCGTTTCCGCCGTTCCGCCTTCGGTGACGGCGCGGATCGCGGCAAGGCGTTCCGCGTAGGTGTCGCCCGCATGATTGCCGAGGGCGGCGATTTGCCGTTCCACTTCAGCGATCTCGGCTTCTATGGATCGGGGAGTAGTCTTCACGTCTTCGATTTGCGCCTTGATGGGGCTGTCCAGCGCCGCCTCGACCTGACGGAAACGCTTTTCCCGTAACCGGCGCTCCTCGTCGGAGATTCTCGGCGGCTCCGGAACCTTGGGCTCGGGAACGGGGAGAGGGGCCGGCGGCGGCTCTTTCGCCATTACCGGCAGCGCCGGCTCAGGAGCCGCTTGCGGGGTATCCGGCTCCTTCGGAGCGACTACGCCTGCTTCCGGGCCAACGATGAACTCTCTGGCCTGATCCATCGCCGCCTTGCCGGTTGCGCCGTCTCCGCCGGTTTGATGCATGCCTCCGCGATTCACCGCCGCCGAACCGAGGACGGCGGCTATGACGGCAACCACACTGATGACTATGGCGAGGGGGCGACGATTGACCCGCCGTGCTCCCTTCTTGCTCATGACCACCGTATTCGGAGAGGCAACCGGTGAGAGCTTCGCGTTGTCGTTACTCATAAACCGCCCTCCAGCACCTCGAATGAAAACCGCCTGTTTTCGACGCCATCCTCGTAGGTGAACCGGAATATTTCGTCATCGCCGAGGCGGAAAATGACATGTCTGCATTTCTCCGGGGCCTTGACCGGCACCGGCGTCTTCACATCGTTTTCCACAATGCGGGCGGTAGATGCCGATTCCGTGACGCTCGCCTTTTTTGTTCTGCTCGCCTGCCACCCCACTGTTATGATCAGTACGGCAATGACGGCGAGAGTTATGCAGTACGGCAGATGATTGAACCGGCTGCGTGTCACGATTGTTTGACTGCGGTCAATGACTTTGGTCTCCGTATCGTTGCGCATGGATGCTCCTCACTGTTTGCGGGTCCAAAACCCCTTGGGAATGTATTGCTCCGTGTCGCCAGACCGCTTTATCCGGTACATGCGACTCAACACCCCATCCCCGATATGCAGGGTGAGACGCAAGCCGCCGCCGTCCCGCAACTTCTCGATGATGTAGGCGAAGCCGGCGTCGGCGCTGACCAGAGGCGTGCCGCCTTTTTCCGGAGGAGCGTATTCGGCCACGGCGTAGCCGGCATTGCGCAACGATTCGACAAGGGCAAGCCCGAACGCATCCTCCGCCGGCTGGAGAAGCACAAGGCTGGTCTTGGCCGGAGGATAGGATGAATGTAGAGCGTTCGCCGCGTCTCGAACCAGATCGGCGGATTCGACCTCGGCGAAATTGCCATAGGGTTGAGGCGGCGGCTGTTGGCATCCGGAGAGAAGGCACAGGGACAGCGACATGAACAACGCAATGCGTATCTGCATTTTCGCCAGCGTGGTATTGCGCCGGAGATCGCAGCGGTGCGGAAGCTGTTTTTGCGTGTGCCGCATGTGTTTTCCCTTGTTCGGATTGTTCGCTCCACGCTTCGCCTGTTCGTTGCCCAACAGTTCGGCCAGTATGTCCCGCATGTCATTTCCCCCCTTTCTTCGGCGTCCACGTTATCGTCACCTTTTCCTGATTGCCGCCGACGCCGGCGATGAGCACAGCCCGATCAAAAACGGCGTCCACGATGTACCGGCCGTTCTGCACCCGGTAGTTCACCATGACCTGATCCGCCTTCTTGAGCAGCCGCCCCTCCTTCCGGACGACCAGGAGCGTCGGCGCTTCGGTCTGGCGCATCCGCTCCGGCATTTCGAGAATGGTTTTCGTGCCGTCGTTGTAGACGCGCACCGGCTTCCAGGATGCTTTTCCCTTGATGGCGTAATTGAAGTCGAGATCGCCAAGGTATTCATTGGTCTCGGGAATGGTGTCGCGTTCGCGCTGCTCCGCCCGCTGCGCCTTGATCCCTTCCCATTTCTCCAGGGCGTCCTCGATGTAGTGGAAGCGGACGCGCGGCATGTATTCGGTGCGGTGGGAACGGAGGCGAATGTGGTAGGTGCGCTTGTCCGTGGTGACGACCATCGACGTGTCGAGGCCGACCTGGCGGGGACGGACGAGGATATGGGTGACG
>QMCD01001532.1_pt1 | contig 13932 bp, 10 predicted proteins | sample 1821841 | NCBI WGS metagenome assembly QMCD01 (sample SAMN01991225, study PRJNA193472) | Termite gut metagenome, whole genome shotgun sequencing project. | isolation source: worker | host: Macrotermes natalensis | reverse complement strand
AACTACCGAAGTAATTTACGTGCTGCCCCTCGACTTGCATGTGTTAGGCCTGCCGCTAGCGTTCATCCTGAGCCAGGATCAAACTCTCCATTGTAAAAAAAATAGAAATAATTTTGTCTCTGGCCGATAAACCAAAAAAGAATTGATTTGAAAATCAAAATAAACTTTAGCTGCTCAAATTCCTCAAAGATCGTCTCCCGAAAAAGAGTTATACCTCTCGATTTGGGACTGCAAAGATAGAGACATTTTTCTTATCCGCAAACTTTTGCTAACTTTTTTGTTATTTTTTTCGAAAACCATCCTTTTATACATTACATTTGTGTTTTCAAATTCAGCACCCTTATGGAGTATAATTTTGCACATATAGAGAAGAAGTGGCAGCAGAGGTGGGTTAACGATACCTCTATTTCCGATAAACCCAAATATTATGTCCTCGATATGTTCCCTTATCCCAGCGGTGCGGGGTTGCACGTCGGCCATCCGTTGGGATATATCGCTTCGGACATCTACACGAGGTATAAGAGGTTGTGCGGCTTCAATGTTCTGCACCCGATGGGGTTCGACGCTTTCGGGTTGCCGGCCGAGCAATATGCCATCCAGACGGGCCAACATCCGGCCATCACCACGGCGGAGAATATCGAGCGTTATAAAGCCCAGCTTCGCAAGCTCGGTTTGAGTTACGATTGGTCGCGGGAGGTGGAGACCTCCGATCCCTCTTATTATAAGTGGACCCAGTGGGTGTTCCTGAAGATGTTCGACAGCTATTATGACACGGAGCTGGGGCGGGCTATGCCGATTTCGGAACTTCGCAGCAAGCGTCCCGAGTTGACCGAGGACGAGTTGATGGATTATCGCCTTGCTTATCGGGCGGAGACGACGGTCAATTGGTGCGAGGCGTTGGGCACGGTGCTGGCCAATGACGAGGTGGTGGGCGGATTGAGCGAGCGCGGCGGCCATCCGGTGGAGCAGCGGCGGATGAAGCAGTGGCTTTTGAGGGTCAGTGCTTATGCCGAGCGGTTGCTCGACGGGCTGGATGGTTTGGAGTGGAGCGAGTCGTTGAAGGAGATACAGCGTGGTTGGATAGGCAAGAGCGTTGGGGCGCAGATGTTTTTCGACATCGAGGGGAGCGAACAGAAGTTGGAGATTTTCACCACCCGGCCCGACACCATTTACGGGGTCACGTTTATGGTCGTTGCGCCGGAGCACGAGCTGGTGGAGAAGTTGACCACTCCCGAACACTTGGGTAAGGTTCGTGATTATCTCGCCGCCGCAAAGAAGCGTTCGGAGCGGGAGCGCATTGCCGATACGCGCAAGGTGAGCGGGGTGTTCACGGGCAGTTATGCCCTCAATCCGTTTACGGGCGAGCAGATACCAGTTTATGTCAGCGATTATGTTTTGGCGGGTTATGGCACGGGGGCGATAATGGCTGTTCCGGCGCACGACGAGCGCGACAGGGCTTTTGCCGAGCACTTCGGTCTTCCGATTATCGAGGTTGTCGACGGCAAGGACCAGACGGTTATAGACCGGATAGTCGCCGAGATTGTCGACAGGGGCATCGGAAGTGCAAAGATCAATTATCGCCTCAGGGACGCCATTTTTTCGCGGCAGAGGTATTGGGGCGAACCGATTCCCATATATTATAAGGACGGGGTGGCTTGTGCCGTGCCGATGGAGGAGCTGCCGTTGCGATTGCCCGAGGTGAGCGATTTTTCGCCTACCAGGTCGGGTGAGCCGCCCCTTGCGAGGGTCAAAGGGTGGGAATACAAGGGTTATCCGCTCGAGACCAGCACTATGCCCGGGTTTGCGGGTTCGAGCGCGTATTATCTGCGCTATATGGATCCCCATAACGACACTGCTTTGGTTGGCAAAGAGGCGGACGAATATTGGCGCGATGTCGATCTGTACATCGGGGGGATAGAGCACGCGACGGGACACCTTATCTATTCACGGTTTTGGAATAAGTTTTTGTTCGATCTGGGGTTGGTGGTGGAGGCCGAGCCGTTCAAAAAGCTGGTCAATCAGGGGATGATCCAGGGGCGGAGCAATTTTGTTTATCGGGATGTCGACAGCGGCAGGTTCGTTTCGCACGGGTTGATTGCACATTATGATGTTCGGCCAATCCACGTCGATGTCAATATCGTTCACAACGACGTGTTGGACATAGATGCTTTTCGCGCTTGGCGGCCGGAGTATGCCGATGCCGAGTTTGTGCTCGAAAACGACAGGTATGTTTGCGGTTGGGCGGTGGAGAAGATGAGCAAGAGTATGTATAACGTGGTCAATCCCGACTATATCGTGGACAATTATGGGGCGGATACGCTGCGGATGTACGAGATGTTTCTCGGCCCGTTGGAGCAATCCAAGCCGTGGGACACCAACGGCATCGACGGGGTGCATAAGTTTCTGCGAAAGTTTTGGGGATTGTTCGACGGGATTAACGACGATGAGCCCACGCGCGAGGAGCTCAAAACGCTGCATAAGACCATAAAGAAGGTCAGGGAGGATATAGAGAATTTCTCGTTCAACACCTCCGTTGCGGCCTTTATGATATGTCTGAACGAGTTGAAGTCGTGTGGTAAGCGGACTGTTTTGGAGCCGTTGACCATTTTGCTCGCCCCCTTTGCACCCCATATTGCAGAGGAGGCGTGGTCTGTTATGGGTCACTCGGACACCGTTTTTAACGAAAAAATGCCGGAGTTCCGTGCCGAGTATTTGGTGGAGGATTCGTTCGATTATCCCGTTTCGGTCAATGGCAAGGTGAGGTTCAAAAAGACTTTGCCTTTGGGCATTCCGGTGGGTGAGATCGAGGCTGCCGTTCTGGCCGACGAGCAGGCACAGAGGTGGTTGGAGGGTCGTGCACCGAAAAAGGTGATAGTGGTTGCGGGTCGAATAGTCAATATTGTTTTATGAAGCAGGCGATAGACATTAGGAGGTTGTCCAAGGAGCTCATTTTGATGCACATCGGGTGTGTGCTTTACGCTTTTTCGTGGGCGAGCATTGTCGAGAGTGCTAATGGGATCGGTGGCGGGTCGAGTGGTTTGGCGATGTTGGTTCAGTATGCGACGGGGTTGCCGATGGGGATTGGGTTTGTGATTATCAACTCCGTTTTGTTGTTGGTGGCGTTGTTTATTATTGGACCGTCGTTCGGGTTCAAGACGGTTTGGGGGATAGGGTCTATTGCTTTGTGGCTCAATCTTTTTCCGGCTATTTTGCCGCACGATTTGCTGGGGTTGGCCGATGATAAGTTGTTGTCGGCTATCCTTGCGGGGGTGTTGAGCGGTATCGGGGTGGGGTTGTGTCTTTTGCAGGGGGGCAGTACGGGGGGTACGGATATTGCGGCGATGATTATTAATAAGTTCCGGCGTGTGAGTTATGGTCGGATAGTTATGGCGTCTGATTTTACGATTATCGGGTGTTCGTGGTTTGTTTATCACCTCGATCCGGGCGTGGATAATGCTTTGACTATGATTATTTATGGTTATGTGATGATTGGGGTGTTTAGTTATACGGTTGATACTATTCTTGCGGGCAATAAGCAGAGTTCGCAGATATTTGTTTTTTCGCGCAGGCACGCTGAGATTGCTCATTCGATTACTCACGATTTGCATCGTGGGGTTACGATTTTGGACGGGACTGGGGCTTATACGGGCCATCCGAGTAAGATGTTGTTGGTGATGTGCCGGAAGGTTGAGAGCAATAATATTTTGCGGGTTGTGCGGGATATTGATCCGGATGCTTTTGTCTCGGTCGGTTCGGTGATGGGCGTCTACGGCAAAGGCTTCGAAGCTATCGAGGTACGTACGAAAAAGAAGAATTAAGATTGATAAAATGACAAAAATCGAACTGTTTTTAGATCTTGCCTCGCCCGACGAAAAGGGTAAGAGTCGTTGGGTTAATGTCACCGAGTTTGTTGGTAAATATGGCGACCTTCAACTCGGCAATGGCGGTAGTTGGTGTAGGGGAAATTCGGCTCTCGCTGCGAAATACCAGATCGAGATGGACAAAAGTGTTACGTCGGGAAATCGAATAGACCGTATCAGACTTGCCGGACATAACAAAGAAAAGATGTTCAGGCAAGCCGTCCGCAAGGATATAAAAGATTTTTACAAAACACAGAATTGTGTGATGCTGGGGGTGAACGGTGTTTCGGAAAACACCACGATTGAGGTGGATCACAAAGACGGTCGAAAAAACGACCACCGGATTTCCAAGTTGGCTACACAACGTCTCGAAGATTTTCAACCCCTGAGCAAAGCCGCCAACGATGCGAAGAGACAGATATGCAAGCATTGCAAAAGAACGGACAGGCGTTGGAATGCTAAGAACATCAAGGGAAATCCTTATGAATTTTACGAGGGGGATGAGACGTACACGCCTGAGCTGGGATGCGTGGGTTGTTATCAATATGATCCTGTGGAATACCGCATGGTGAGCGTGCGCAGGATAGCTGCGGAAGCTGCAGATTTTGTGACGGCAAAACTCTATTCAGGGAAATGAACTACATCGGCTCGAAATATAAGTTGTCGGAATTCATTTCTTCGACTATCGGCAAAGTTGTCGGGGAAGAGCTCTCCGGAAAGGTTTTCTGTGATATTTTTGCGGGGACGGGTATTGTTGGTAGAACCTTCAAGAGCCGGGTTAAAAAAGTTATCTCCAATGACTGCGAATATTATAGCTATGTTTTGAACAGAAATTATATTGGCAATCACACCGAGATAGACGACAAACATGAGTATATCGACGAATTGAATGCCTTGCCTCTCATAGGGGATGGTTTCATGTACAAAAACTATTGCCTGGGCGGCGGAACGGGACGACAATATTTTTCGGACGATAATGGTAAAAAGATAGATACTGTTCGCAAAACGATCGAGCGGTGGAGGAGCGAAGGGCGCATCTCTTCTAATCTATACTTTTTCCTGCTTGCAAGTTTGTTGGAGAGTGCCGACAAGGTTGCTAATACGGCTTCGGTTTATGGGGCATATTTGAAGTCGCTGAAGCCGTCGGCTCAAAAGGGGTTGGTTTTACAACCGGCGATTTTCGACCTCAATGACAACGAGCACGACGTTTTCAACGCGGCGAGTAACGATTTGATCTCGCGGATAGAGGGCGATATTTTGTACCTCGATCCTCCTTACAACGAACGACAGTACGGGGCTAACTATCATATCCTCAACACAATAGCTATGTACGACGATTTTGTCCCTATGGGCAAGACGGGAATGCGTGAGTATAAGCGTTCGAATTATTGTAGCGCGGCTAAGGTGGTGGATGAGTTCGAAGATTTGATTAGACAGGCTCGGTTCAGATATGTTTTTCTATCTTATAACAACGAAGGATTAATGTCGGTTTCTACCATACGCAGCATAATGGAACGATACGGGCATTACGATTTGGTACAGACCGATTATCCGCGGTTCCGGGCGGATAAAGTCAATGCGAGGAACCACAAGGCTGACAGAACGAGAGAGTATTTACACATTTTGGAGAAAAAATTATGAAGCAATATAAACGTCATTTGATTACGGCGGCGTTACCGTATGCCAACGGGCCGATCCACATCGGTCATTTGGCCGGGGTTTATGTTCCGGCCGACATCTACGCCCGATATTTGCGTTTGCGGGGCGAGGAGGTTATTTGGGTTTGCGGATCCGACGAGCACGGCGTGCCCATCACCATCAAGGCGCGCAACGAGGGGGTTTCTCCGCAGGATGTGGTCGACAGGTACCACGCCATCATTAAGCACTCTTTCGAACAGTTCGGGATGTCGATGGACATCTATTCGCGGACAACGTCGGCAGTTCATCGTGAGACGGCGAGCGACTTTTTCCGCACTTTATATGACAGGGGCGAGTTCATCGAGCACACTTCGAAGCACTATTTCGATCCCGAGGCGGGGATATTTTTGGCGGACAGGTATATTGTCGGCAAGTGCCCCAGGTGCGGGGCGGAGGGTGCTTATGGCGATCAGTGCGAGAGGTGCGGATCGAGTTTGGCGGCTACTGAGTTGATCGATCCGAAGAGTGCGTTGACGGGGTCCGAGTTGGAGCTCAGGGATACGCTTCATTGGTATTTGCCGCTTGACCGGCACGAGGCGTTTCTCAAACAGTGGATTTTGGAGGAGCATCGGGAGTGGAAGGGCAATGTTTATGGTCAGTGTAAGAGTTGGTTGGATGGGGGGTTGCAGCCTCGGGCGGTGTCGCGTGATCTCGATTGGGGCATTCCGGTTCCGGTGGAGGGGGCCGAGGGCAAGGTGTTGTATGTTTGGTTCGATGCGCCGATAGGGTACATTTCGGCCACTAAGGAGTTGACCCGAGATTGGGAGCGGTGGTGGAAGAGCGATGATACGCGGATGGTTCATTTCATCGGCAAGGACAATATTGTGTTCCATTGCATTATGTTTCCGGCGATGTTGAAGGCTCACGGGGGGTATGTTTTGCCTGACAATGTTCCGGCCAATGAGTTTCTCAATCTTGAGGGGGACAAGATCTCCACTTCGCGCAATCACGCGGTTTGGCTGAATGAGTATTTGGAAGATTTTCCGGGCAAGCAGGATGTTTTGCGTTATGTGCTTTGCGCCAATGCGCCGGAGACTAAGGATAATGACTTTACGTGGCGCGATTTTCAGGCTCGGGCTAATAATGAGTTGGTGGCGGTGCTGGGCAATTTTGTCAATCGGGTGATGGTTTTGACGGGGAAATATTATGACGGGGTTGTTCCGGAGCGGGGTGGGATGACCGATTATGACGGCACCGTTTTGGAGGAGCTCTCTTCGTTGCGTCCGACGATAGAGAGGAACATCGAGCGGTTCCAGTTTCGCGAGGCGTTGAAGGGGGTTATGGAGATTGCTCGGTTGGGGAATAAGTATTTGGCCGACACCGAGCCGTGGAAGGTCGTTAAGACCGATCCCGCCAGGGTTCAGACCATTATGAACATCGCGGTTCAGATTGTGGCCAACCTTGCGATAGCTTGCGAGCCTTTTATGCCGTTTACGGCCGCGAAGATAGGGGCTATGTTGCAGGCCGCGCCCGCTTGGGACAGCTTGGGCGGCGACAGTATCATTCCGGCCGGGCATAAGGTCGGCACGCCAGAGTTGTTGTTCGAGCGGGTGGAGGATGCCGAGGTGGAGAGGCAGATAGAAAAACTAAAAAAATAGATAATGGAGACCAACATCAAATGGGCCGAACTGGGGTTCGGGTACGTTAAGACGGATTACAACATTCGTTCGGAGTTCAGGGACGGGCGGTGGAGCGAGCCGGAGGTTCACGACAGCGAGTATATTCCTATGCACATGGCTGCCACTTGCTTGCATTATGGCCAGGAGGCGTTTGAGGGGTTGAAGGCTTTTCGCGGCAAGGATGGGCGGGTTCGCATTTTTCGGATGGTTGAGAATGCGCGGCGGATGATTCGTTCGGCGGAGTATACTCAGATGGTTGCTCCCGACGAGGAATTGTTTTGTCGGGCTTGTGTCGAGGCTGTTCGGCGCAATGAGCGGTTTGTTCCGCCTTATGGCACTGGGGCGTCGCTTTATATTCGTCCTACTCTTGTAGGTACGAGTGCTCAGGTTGGGGTTAAGCCTGCCACGGAGTTTTTGTTTGTTGTTTTTGTTTCTCCGGTGGGTCCTTATTTTAAAGAGGGTTTCCGACCGATAAGCGTTATTATCGAGCGGCACCACGACCGCGCTGCGCCGTTGGGTACGGGCAAGGTGAAGGTTGGCGGGAATTATGCGGCCAGTCTTATTTCGGGCGAGCAGGCTAAGGCGGCGGGTTATTCGAATGTGCTTTATTTGGATGCTAAGGAGAAGAGGTATATCGATGAGTGTGGTGCGGCGAACTTTTTTGCTATTCGTGATGGGGCTTATATTACGCCTAAGTCGTCGTCGATATTGCCGTCGATTACCAATATGACGCTTCGGGAGTTGGCGGCTGATTTCGGGTTGCGGGTTGAGGAGCGTGAGGTTGAATTTTCGGAGATGTCGTCGTTTGAGGAGGCTGGGACTTGCGGGACTGCGGCGGTGGTTTCGCCTATTGGGAAGGTTTTTGATCCGGATGAGGGTCGGACTTATGTTGTGGGCGATGGGGAGAGCGCGGGTCCGTGGACGGTTCGGCTTTATGATGCTTTGCGGGCGATTCAGTTTGGCGACGCTCCTGATCCCCGTGGCTGGAACACCGTTCTTTTTAATGAAGAATGAAGAAAGGTTTTCGACTTTGCTTAGCTTTCCCCTCCTTGCTAAGGAGGGGTGCCTCGAAGAGGCGGGGTGGTAGACTCTGCGTCGCGTAGCTAGTTCCCGCGTAGCTTGGGCGTTGCGTAGCCTAACTCTTAGTTCTTAACTCTTAACTCTCCATTGCGTAGCGCGTAGCCTGCTAATCGCTAATCGTTAATCGTTAATCGCTGAAAACAGCTTTCGGCCTGACATCAGCGCGTTGACCTCTTTCCGAACTGCGGCGATGTTGTCGGCGTTTTCATAGTCGCTTAGTACCTTGTCGATCAGCGCCACAACGATATCCATTTCTTTTTCGCGAAGCCCGCGGGTGGTGATGGCCGGGGTGCCGAATCGCAGGCCCGAGGTTTGGAATGGCGAGCGGGTGTCGAAGGGCACCATATTTTTGTTTGTCGTGATGTCGGCTGCCACGAGTGCTTTTTCGGCGGCTTTGCCGGTCAGGTCGGGAAATTTGGTGCGCAGGTCGACCAGCATCAGGTGGTTGTCGGTCCCGCCGCTCACTATTTTGTAGCCTTTGGCGGCGAATGCTTTGGCCATCGCTTGGGCGTTTCTAACCACTTGTTTTTGGTACTCTTTGTATTCGGGTTTTAACGCTTCGCCGAATGCTACGGCTTTGGCGGCGATTACGTGTTCGAGCGGCCCACCCTGGATGCCTGGGAAGACGGCCGAGTTCAGAATGGCGGACATCATTTTCACTTCGCCTTTCGGGTTGGTCGCTCCCCAGGGGTTTTCGAAATCTTTGCCCATTAGGATGACGCCTCCGCGGGGACCTCTGAGGGTTTTGTGGGTTGTGGAGGTGACGATGTGGGCGTGTTTTACCGGGTTTTCGAGCAGTCCTGCCGCGATTAGTCCCGCGGTGTGTGCCATGTCGACCAGCAGCAATGCGCCCACTTTGTCGGCGATTTGCCTCATTCGCCGATAGTCCCATTCGCGCGAGTAGGCCGACGCTCCGCCGACTATCATTTTGGGCTTGTGCTCGATGGCGAGTTGTTCCATTCCGTCGTAGTCTATTGTTCCGGAGGTTTCGTCCACTTTGTAGCCTATGGCTTTGTAGAACAGTCCGGAGAAGTTGACGGGAGAGCCGTGCGAGAGGTGTCCTCCGTGCGCCAGGTCGAGCCCCAGAAAGGTGTCGCCGGGCTTCATACAGGCGACGAAGACGGCCATGTTGGCTTGTGCTCCGGAGTGCGGTTGGACGTTGGCCCACTGGGCTCCGTAGAGTTCGCACAGGCGTTCGATGGCGAGGGTTTCCACTTTGTCGACCACTTCGCATCCGCCGTAGTATCGCGCGCCCGGGTAGCCTTCGGCGTATTTGTTGGTTAGTACGCTCCCCATTGCGGCCATTACGTCGTCTGATACAAAATTCTCGGAAGCGATCAGCTCGATCCCACTTTCCTGCCTTTTCCGCTCCTGGTTTATTAACTCAAAAATCTGGTCCATTTTAATTAAGTCTATAGAAAATAAAACACAAACCCTCTTTCAGCTCCCCCGACCCCCTACGGGGGAGCTGACGGCCTCTACGAGGCCGAAACAACACTCTCCACTCTCAATTCGTCAACAATTACCTCGCTCACAAGACGCCTCCACCGCCTACGGCGACGGTCGGCGTTCGCTCGGTGATTGTTATCCTCGCCTCGGCATCGTGAGCTGGGCTCACGTGCCCTCGGCTCGTCAACAATTCATCGCCCCGCAGACGTGGAGTGTTTGTCCGGAGACGTATGAGGCCAGATCGCTTGCCAAAAAGACCGCAGCTTTGGCTACATCTTCGGGGGTGCCGCCGCGCCGCATCGGGATTTGCTTTGCCCATTCGTCTTTTACTTCTTGTGGCAGTTGGTCGGTCATCTCGGTGATTATGAAGCCTGGGGCGATGGCGTTGGCCCTGATCCCGCGAGAGCCGAGCTCTTTGGCGGTGCTTTTGGCCAGGCCGATCATACCTGCTTTCGAAGCCGAGTAGTTGATCTGCGAAGCGTTGCCCGAGACCCCGACTACGGATGACATATTGATTATCGAGCCGCTTTTTTGCTTCATCATCACGGGGGTTACGGCGTGAATGTAGTTGAATGCCGATTTGAGGTTGACGGCTATAACGGCGTCCCATTGTGCTTCTGACATTCGCATTATCAGGCCGTCTTTGGTTATTCCGGCGTTATTGACCAGAATGTCGATGCGGCCGAAGTCTTTAACCACTTCGTCGACCACTTTGTGAGCTTCTTCGAAGCTTGCGGCGTTGGATGCGTATGCTTTGGCTTTGGCGCCGAGAGCTGTTATCTCTTTTTCGGTTTGTTTGGCATTTTCGTCGATTGCCAGGTCGGTGAACGCAACATCGGCACCTTGTTTTGCCATTTCAAGCGCGATCGCACGGCCGATACCTCTTGCTGCTCCGGTTACCAGTGCAACTTTTCCTTTCAACAGTTCCATATACTTTGTCGTTTTTTTAAGTTTTATCGTATCTCAATGTTTACCGGCATTCGCGCCTGGATGCCCTCTTCGTCGAGCATCTCGCGCATCCGTTCGTAGTCGGCGTACATTGTACCCAGCTCATCCCGCAGAACGGCGCTACGCACTTTTGCCGCCATTCCGCTGAAGAACGCTTCGAAGCCTGTGGGGGTCGACGTCACCTCATAGATACGGAAATCGTCTGCCACGCCCACTCTTTCCGCCGCCAGCGAGATAGCCTCCACCAGACCGCCATACCCGTCGATAAGGCCGATCCCTTGTGCATCTGCTCCGGCCCATACGCGCCCTTGACCGATGGTGTCCACAGCTTCGAAACTCATATTCCGCCCGTCGCTCACGTGGTTCACAAATGTCGCATAGGTGTCTTCCACCCCTTTTTGGAAGTATGCGAGTTCGGCCGCCGAGGGGGTGTGGAATGTGCTTCCGATCAGAGCGTTGTTTGCCGTAACCACGGCGTCGTGGGTTATTCCGAGTTTGTTTTTAAATGTTTTTTCGAAGTTGGGATAGAACATAAACACCCCGATAGAGCCGGTCAGGGTCCCGCGGTTGGCGTAGATCGCGTCGGCCGGAGCGGCTATGTAGTAGCCTCCCGAGGCGGCGTAGTCGCCCATCGAGACGATGACGGGTTTTTCGGCTTTCAGCAGACCGATCTCGCGCCACATCACTTCGCTGGCCAACGCGCTTCCACCGGGCGAATTGATGCGCAGCACGACTGCTTTCACCTCTTCGTCTTTTGCCGCTTTTTGGAGCTTTTCCACCATCGTTTCACTGCCCACCTGCCCTGCCTGGCCGCGACCCGAGACGATGGTCCCTTCGGCATAGATGACGGCGATCTTGTTTTTCGACGTTATCTTTTCGGGCACGATTTGTCCTGCATAGTCACCGAACGATACGAATTTCGGGTCGTCGTTTTCGCCCTCTTCGAATTTGGTCAGCCCTTCTATCTCTTCGTACACTTCGTCCTGGTATTTCAGTCCGTCTATCATTTTCATCTCCACCGCGGCCTGGGGCGAGTCTATGGCGAGTTCGTCGGCCAGCAGTTGCAGTGCCGCGACTTCTATTCCGCGCGATTTCGACACACCTTCCAGCACTATGCTCCAAAGCGAACCCACCATTTTTTCGTATTGCAGCCTGTTTTCGGGGCTCATCTTGTCGAGAATAAAGGGCTCTATGGCACTCTTGAAGGTACCGTGCCTCACGATCACCGGTTCTACATCGAGCTTGTCCAGCAACCCTTTGTAGAACGACAGCTGGGCCGCCAGCCCCGTCCATTCCATTCCTCCGGCGGGGTTGGTGTAGATTTTGTCGGCCACGCTTGCAAACCAGTAGGCCATTTGGCTCCACGCTTCGTCGTAAGCCACGATAAATTTCCCGCTCTCCTTGAACCTTTCCAGCGCCGCCCTGATCTCCTCCACACTGCTGAACGACACTCTTGCTCCATCGCCCAGGTTGAAATAGATGCCTTCGATCCGGTCGTCTTTTGCCGCCGCGTCGATTGTTTGGATCGCTTTGAGAAGCGACATCCGTTCCGACATTGCGAACGATCCGGTCAGCGGGTTCACTTCCAGTCCGTCGAACGGGCTTCCGGCGGGCGAGTCGGTTATTGCGCCCAGGTTCATTTTCAGTACGCTTCCGTTAGCCACCACGGTTTTCGATCCGCCTCCGAAAGCGGCGACCATTCCCACCAGGATCATTGTCCACATGAAGGCCATCACCATACATCCCACAACGATGGCCAATAGGGCCGCCAAAAATGTCTTCCAAAAATTCATAATCTTCTAATATTTTAATTTGTTTGTTTTTGTTCTTTCGCGACTATCCTGCGCGCTTGCTCCGTCAATCGCGACCGTCTTGCACCGCTCAAGGCTCCGTCGGTTGCGACTGCCTTGCGTACATCCTCTCCTGAGTGCTCCGAGCGAACTTCCCTCGTATCGTTGCGCGAATATACTCGGGTGATTTCCTCTCCGCACTCTACCGCCACACAGGCCGCGGTACCGGCTCGGCCACTACTGCGGCAGTTCGCACCCGACTGCGCTATGGCCTCTTCACTCTTAGTTTTTAGTTGTTAATAACTGCCCCATTCCCGTGCACAAAGTTACAACATATTTTGTTATTGTTGTTTTTCTTACTATTTTTCGACATTATATTAACACCTTTTCCATCCCTAACCACGTCGCTTTCAACCACTTAACACATTCAACACCCATTATTATTGTTATTACTTATTTATAGTTTATGACAGAAAAGATAAAGCATTTGAAAACTGTTCATAACGCCATCATTTTGGCCCACTATTACACTTTGCCCGAGGTTCAGGAGATGGCCGATTTCGTGGGCGATTCGTTGGCGCTGAGTATCGAGGCGGCAAAGACCACTGCCGACGTCATTGTTTTCGCGGGTGTTTGTTTCATGGCCGAGACGGCTAAGATACTTTCGCCCGATAAGCGTGTTCTGATCCCCGATCTTGCGGCGGGTTGTTCGTTGGCGGAGAGTTGCCCTGCGGATGCTTTCGGAAAGTTCAGGGCGCAGCATCCTGGGGCGGTGGTTGTGAGTTATGTCAATACGTCGGCCGAGGTTAAGGCGTTGACCGATATTTGTTGCACGTCATCCAATGCTTTGCGGGTTATCGAGTCGGTTCCGGCGGAACGGGAGATTATTTTCGCTCCGGACCGCAATTTGGGGGCTTATCTTCAGAAGCAGACTGGGCGGCGCAATATGATCCTTTGGGACGGTGCTTGCCATGTCCACGAGCAGTTTTCGTTGGAGGCCATTTTGGAGCTTAAAAAACAGTATCCTGATGCTCCGGTTTTGGCGCATCCCGAGTGCCCGCAGCCGATATTGATGGTTGCGGATTATGTCGGGAGCACTTCGGGGATTATTGCCGAGGCGGGCCGGAACCCGGCGGAGACCTTTATCGTTGTTACCGAGTCGGGTATTCTTCACGAGCTCAATGAGCGGTATCCGGGTAAGAGGTTTGTTCCCGCGCCTGGGGTTGATTCCACTTGTGGGTGCAACGATTGTCGGTATATGAAGCTGGTGACGCTTGAGAAGATTGCGGCGGCTTTGGAGACGGGAGGGCCGGAGGTTGAGGTTTCGGAAGAAATTCGCGTTCGTGCAGAGAAAAGTATCCGGAATATGCTCGAAATTTCGTAGCTTTGCGAGTTAAGAACTAAGAACTGGGCTACGCGGAGCAAAGCCGAGCGTTGGCAATAGGTCACCTCGGCGTGTCAGACGAAAGCGGAGGCCATAGCGTAGGC
>QMCD01001530.1_pt1 | contig 13943 bp, 14 predicted proteins | sample 1821841 | NCBI WGS metagenome assembly QMCD01 (sample SAMN01991225, study PRJNA193472) | Termite gut metagenome, whole genome shotgun sequencing project. | isolation source: worker | host: Macrotermes natalensis | reverse complement strand
TTACGGCACCATGTTACCATAACCGCGATGCTTATTCAAATGTTTTTAGCCCTAAATAGTGGTCTTTTATAGCGTCATCAAGCGTTTTTCCGCTGTCATTAAATCTTATCTTTACGGGTGTCGCGCCGCACAGAAAGCAATAAGGATTTTTTATCTGCTCTAGGTATCGGAGCATCCGCTTAACAATAGGAAGTGACGTATCAATTTTAATTTTCTTTATATCGACCAGCGTGCTTCTGTCGATGCCGCTTATATCTACTTTGCTCATTTCGGCGAGCTCCATAACACTAGGCATATGAAATCCTCCTTTGCGAATTATGTCTAAAAAAGCATATGAGAATCTGCTTGTACGGTATTCAAGGATTGAGAAGTGCGCCGAGGATGACGCGACTCGATAGGTTTTGGATACATTTTCGTCTTTCTCTGTGCGTGTGAAACTGTGATGATGTGCCATTGTGGATGCCCTTTGGATAGGGTTTCGATACGCCCATCCGCCGATTTGTACCACTATTATATGAGCGGCAAGGCCGGAAAGATAGGCGTGCAGAAGAAAATAGAAGATTTCAGAATATTTCAGAAACCGAGAACCTCTTACAGATATTGGTGAGAGGAGCGGCTCGTTAACCGCCAAGTTTTGTATATGGAATAATAGCATATAATTCTGGGAGATGTGTGTTTGGGGGAAAATAGGAGAAACCGTGAGACCCCAAGAGAAAGCAGGAGAATCTAGGAGAATCTGGGAAAAATCAGGAGAAAGTGTGAGAACTCTGAGGATCGCAAAATCCGATGTCGGCGTATTGACGGCGCATGTGTATACGGCAGGCTGTGGAAAAGTCATAGTCGTATGCTCGCGCGGCCGTATCGTATTTACATGAAAATGATGATATACTGATAAAAATCCAACCTCTAAGGATGTGTAAGTGATATTGTGAACGAGGGACGATCGGTGATAGCGCAGAAGCACAACGCGGAGATGATGCGCGACTATAACCTAAAGCTGTTAGTCAACCTAATCCGCACGGAAAAGACGATCTCGCGAGCAATGCTCGCCCGTGCGAGCAACATGAGCGCAACGACCATTGGACGCATTGTAGGCGATCTTATTGAGGGCGGGCTCGATGAAAAAACGCGCGCCCGCATAGATGGTATCGGCGTGACGCTCCCCGGCGTGGTGGATTCGCTGGAGGGAAGCGTGCTGTTTTCTCCGCAGTTTCACTGGGCGAACGTACCCTTAAAGGTCATGCTGCAAGAGACATTCCATCACAATGTTATGATCTAAAACAACGTAAAGGGCGCGGCGCTGGCGGAATGTCTCTTTGGCGTCGCACAGAAGAACCACGATTTTCTCGTCATGAACCTCGGCAGCGGCATTGGCTCCGCTATAGTAAACAACGGCAAGCTCCTTAGAGGGAGCAACAACATTATCGGCGAAATCGGCCACATCGTGATCGATCCGAACGGTTACCCGTGCGATTGCGGAAGAAAGGGCTGTCTACAGGCGCTCCATTGTATCAATGGCCTCGAACGGCGCGCGGGAATGCCTTTTGCCGAGATGGTAACGCTGGCGCAAAGAAAAGACGCCGGATGCAGAGCGTTGCTCGAACAAACTGCCGATGTGCTGGCGATGTGGATCGCAAACATGGCAAATCTGTACAACGCGCCTCTAGCGGTAGTCTACGGTCAGATGCTCGACGAATGGGGCGAGATGTTTCCGTTACTGGAGGAAAAGATCGGGCGGTACATTTGGACGCCTGTAAAAGGCAACTTTGCTATCAAGGAGTCGCAAATCCCGCGCGATAAGCTGCCCGTTATAGCGGCGGCGTCGGTGGTGCTCACGGATGCGCTTATATCCAACATCGATATTGCGCAAACGCAATGATACAGCGAATAAACTATATAGAAACGTTTATCATAGATAACAGATAGGCATTGAGCGAATTAATGCCTATCTGTTAGTAGTAGTAAATAGGATTGTAATTTGTACCGTCGCCCACGTAGGCCGAAACGCCCGCCGCCGCGTACGCCGCCGCATAGGTAGGATCCATAAGCACCCAACTCTCGCCATTGAAGCGAATCGCGTTTACAAATCCTTTTCCGTCGACATGTACGTCGATCCAAGCGTGATATGCCGAACCGGAATAGCCTATAACCAGCCTTGTCGAAATGCCTTGCGAACGTAGCATTGCCGCGGCTGTGGCCGCGTAATCAAAGCATATTCCTTTTCCCCGGGCCAAGGTTTGATCAACATCGGGCAAATAACCCGTCATCTGCCCTAAACTCGCGCGCTTTGCCTTGTCGGTATCGTAGGCGATATTCGCTACAATATGGTTATAGATATTTTCGACGGCTTTAAATACGTCGGTCGCATTCGCCGTAAGCTGTTCGGCAAGCCGTACCGCCTGACTGCTTGCGCCGAAGCTCACATATTGGTTTGGATAGAGATACATGCGGAATTCATTGGCGACATTCGCGTTAAACGAGTCCGTGAATATTATAGCGTAACGGTCGCCCGTTATATTTTCGTTGATGCTTAGTTCGTACGTCCCGCTGCCGCCGGAGAGAGGGATGACATCGTATCCGCCGCGGACAAGATCGTACACGTAGTCGCCGGAGCGCTCGCCTGTTTTTCTCAGGATAAGCTTAACTTTATCATTGCCGCCGGTGTAATGGGCGACGATATAGCCTTCGGAGCGATTGGATATATCGATATCAATTTCTTTGACATCCTTTCCGAGAACCTCATGCCCGGGATGCTGCGGCGAGAGCACCTTCTTGGCGTTATTCCAAGAACCGCCGCTCTGGCTGGCGGCGACGTTCATACCGGCCGGAGCGCTTTGGCTGTTAGGAACGCTTTGGCTAGCCGGCGTGCTTTTGTTTGCGGGGATGCTTTGAGCGGTCGGCGTGCTTTCAGGGATTATCTCGTTTAGGACGCCGCAGCTAATAATAAACGGCACAAAAAAAACAGAGAGGCCCAAGCCAAGTACGATTCGCTTTGCGCCGCTCGTGAGCGAGATGGAATGTATTCCCGCTTTCAAGCTGTTGCCGACCAGGCTGGATACCTCGCCTTCTTGCCGCCCATGGCGGCGGAATATGTCCGATGCGCGCATTCTATAGATCTCAGTATACCTAATATTGCCTTTCTTGTAAATGGCTGTTTAATGGCCCATTTAGGGCCATTTATTAGAAGTATCTTTAACCAACTACAATAACTATTCGCTTTCCGGCATGCCCTTTGATAAGTTGTCGATAAAGGGCGACGGATCTACCGCTTTTCCCTTTTGATAAAACTCAAAGTGAAGATGCGGCTCGTCCTCGATTTCGCTGATAGCGCTTCTTCCGACTCTTCCGATCGTTTCGCCTGCGTTTACGGCCTGGCCTTTTTCGAGGCCGCCGTCGTCGACGAGATTGGCATATACGCTCATGCGGTCGCTATCATGAACGATTACGATTTTGTACCCGAGCATCGGGTCTTTTCCAACGGACTCCACTTTGCCGCCGAGCACGGCTTTGACCTGTGCGCCTTCCTGAGCGGCGATATCTATGCCGGGATGCGTCGTCCATTGTTTTAGCGTCTTGTTATAGATTAAGCTTTCGTCTGCGAAATTTACGCTTAGCGCGCCGTTAACAGGAGCGGCAAACGTTAGCGTTGCAGAGGCTTCTTGTTTTGGCGTAGCGCTGGGTTCGGCGTTGGCGGTATCCAAAGTTTCCTCGCCTTGCGCGATAGCGGCAACGTCCTCTTCGGGTTCGGCGGAGGGCTCTGGCGAAGGACTCGGCGAAGGAGTTGGCGTTGGCGAAGGCGTAGGAGCAAAGCTGATCGTGGGCGTTGGGCGGGCATTGACGATTTCGTCGAGCTCAGTTTGATTATCAACGAGATTTGGCCAATCGGTATCGGTTTGAATCTGTTGCGGCGGAGTTTCGCCGCCGTTACCCGAGAGGGTTAAAAAGGCGGTTACTCCTACGATGCCCAAGCAAACCAACAGAACTACATAGAATCCCTGGCGCTCCAAGAACCGGGCGATTCTTACCTTTATAGGCGCTTTGTCCGAAATCTTGCGCGGCTTGTGCGCGTTCTTATTTATCTGATATGCCATAAATAATTTCACCTCGGCCCTATTGTTTCCAATAATGCCAAGTTTATACTATTTTATAATGGCTAACTTACATGCGCTTCGGAATGTCGTTTGAATAAGTCAATACACCATATAAATGCGTTACGAGAAACACGCTAATGCATACTAGCGGACACAATATCGTCAAGTTTGTCTATGCGGCGATCTAAACGAAGTATTTCTCCTTTGAAAAGCCCCTCGTGGACGTGGGTGCGCAAATCCTTAATGTCATTTCGGATGCTTTTTTGTCCGGCTTCCAGCTTTTGTACTCTATCTTCCAGCTTCTGCTGCCCGGCCTCTAGCTTCTGCTGCCCGGCCTCTAGCTTCTGCTGCCCGGCTTCCAGCTTCTGCTGCCCGGCTTCCAGCTTCTGCTGCCTGGCCTCTAGCTTCTGCTGCCCGGCCTCTAGCATCTGCTGCCTGGCCTCCAGCTTCTGCTGCCCAGCCTCCAGCTTCTGCTGCCCAGCCTCCAGCTTCTGCTGCCCGGCCTCCAGCTTCTGCTGCCCGGCCTCCAGCTTCTGCTGCCCGGATTCCAGCTTCTGCTGCCCGGCTTCCAGCTTCTGCTGCCCGGCTTCCAGCTTCTGCTGCCCGGCCTCTAGCTTCTGCTGCCCGTCCGCAAGTTTTTGCTGCCCGGCTTCCAGCTTTTCCAGATACGAAAGGATTTTTTCTTCGTTGCTCATTTATTACACACCCCACGCTGATCAGTATATCATAAGCAATGGTTTAAATATAGGGTTAATTTAATAAGTTACTAACATTACATTATTTAAATATTACCAGATTTATTAAAACAATGGCTGGAACATGTCGTCTGGCGTCGGTTCGGGCGTCCGGGGAACGTCGAAGATACCGGGTAGCTCCATAGGCGGCGGCACGGTAGGCTCGGGTGTAATTACCGGCTCGGGTGTAAAGAGCGGCTCCGGCGTCATGCCAAATGGAGTAGGATCGGGAAGCGGCGGGGGAGGAACATACGTACCAATAGCGCCTACAGCGAGGCTTTCGTCCTGAATAGGCGAGTCGGTCATTCGGTAGATAAATTCGTGAAGCGCCTGCGCGTTTGCGTTTATATCCGGCAAAAGCACGGACGCGCCGCGGATGCGCCGCGATTGATACATCCCGTCCACGGGCAGCCGATAGTGCAATATCTCGCTCGTGCCGATGGACAGCGCACTCATGGCTAAATCGATGATTTGTACGCTGTCGAGGCTTGTTTCCACGAACGGCAGCACCTCGTGTATCACTTCTTGTTGAGTGATGATGTCCATCTCTTTAAACTTTTCAAAAATCGTCAGCAGTACTCTGAACTGCCGGCTTGTGCGCTGGTAGTCGCCGTTGCCGTAATGCCGGATGCGCGCGTAACCCAGGGCCTGTTTGCCGTCAAGCCTCACACTCCCCGCCTTTGTGATGAAGCCGGAGCGCAGATCTTCGCCGCGCTGTTTGTTCAGCCCGGCGATGCAGTCGTTCGCGGCGGACACCTCGCCCGCCGTAAGCGTCATAGTTATGCCGCCGAGCTCGTCAACCATGTTTTCGAACATCCGGAAGTCGATAAGGACATAATCCTTAAGATCCATAGAGAAGTTTTGGTTGATAGTATCGATCGTAAGGCCGGGGCCGCCGTATACGCTCGACGTATTGATGCGCTGTTCGCCTTGCCCGGGGATCGGGACGTACATATCGCGCATGAGCGAGGATAGCTTGAGCTTTTTATTCACTTTGTCGAGCGTCGCGATAAATATCGTGTCCGCGCGAGAAGCGCCCTTGCTCCCGCGCCGGTCGACGCCGAGCAAAAGTATATTGATCACGTTATTGCTGATATCTTGCTGAAGCAATTCTTCTTCGGAAAGCGTTAGTTCCGTCTGAGGGGCTTCAGAAAGGTCGAGCTCGCCCTCGTCGATTAAGTCGCCTTGAAAACCGTCCTCCGATGTTGGCGAGGCGAACGCCGCGCCGGACGTCGGTTCGGGTTCGATTGCCAAAAGCTTGGCCGCTTCGCCGGATGCCAAGCTTTGCTCGGCGATTTCGCGCGCTTCGTCGACAGAGACGTGCTGTACGCGCCCGAGCGTAATAAATACATAAGCGACGATTAGAATTAAAAGCAGCGCCGCGCCTACTCCGATACCGATTATTAGCTTTTTCTTAGTCATTATTAGATTTCGTCTCCGTCGCCGTCGAAAATATCCCCAAGCAATTCGCGGCTGGATATGCCTCTAGCCGTACGCTGCTTGTCGACCAATTCGCTTAGAAAATTCCGGACGGTTTCAGATTGCTTGATGCTTTTAAGCTCGAGCTGCGGATGCGACTTGTCGGAGCTCATCAGTATTACGGAGCCCACCCCGAACATCTTTTGACCAAGAGTGCGCACGAGCTTGATATCCATAATGCGGTAGATCATCGTTTCATCCACCGTCGTTTTTAAAAAGCCCTTGCGCAGCACCAATTTATCTTCATAAATTTCGTATTTTGTGAAGCTTAGCGGCAGTCCTAGCCTGCGCCGGCGGTCTTTCCAAAGGAGTTCTGACGGTTCGACGGAAAGTTTTTTGGACATGCGGGTGCCTCCTAAATGCTTTTTAATGTATTATAACATAAATTGTAAGAACATAGCTGTTGTATGCCGAATTAAGCACTTTTTTCATGACCGCTACTACACTGCCCGAGGCGGGTTATGATATAATGTAGCTAAAACAACCATGAAGGTGGAAACATGGCGGAATTATTGAGTTTTTTAAACGGCGGCAGCATATGGGTGTACGTTTTTATATTTTTTGGCAAAATCTTCGAGGTTGCCGTCGCGACGCTGCGTATCGTATTGATCAACCGCGGCGTGCGTATTGTAGGCAGTTTGGTGGCGCTATTTGAAATGACGCTCTGGCTTATCGTAACGGGAACTGTACTTAACGGTTTCCAATCGGATCCGATCAAAATCGTCGTGTTCGTGCTGGCTTTTGCAATCGGCAATTTTATCGGCTCATGGCTGGACGAGAAGCTGGCTTTCGGTCTTTCGGCGATACAGGTCGTGGTTCACGACCAGCACAGTGCGAACAACCTAATGACCACGCTGCGTGAAAACGGATTCGGCGTGACGACGATGGAAGTCCAGGGCAAGGAAGACGTCCGGTATATGCTTATGCTTACGCTCCGGCGCAAGTCCGCGAAGGAAGCGCTTGGTATTATCGAGCGCACCTGCTCACACGCTCTAATCACAATGAGCGACGTAAAAACGCAAAAAGGCGGCTACATGCGCGCATCCTCCGCGCGTCGCCTGCCGCCTTTCATGCGGCTGAAAAAGGACTAAGCGGCATGAAAAGCATCAAATACCCCGCTCCGGGAAAATTAGTCGCTGTGGACGGACACAAGATGCATGTTTTTACCGCGGGGAATGGAAAGGACATGCTTGTCTTTATGGCGGGAAGCGGTACAGCGTGCCCAACGCTCGACTTTAAGCCGCTGTGGTCCTTATTGCTCAATGATTTTCAAATCGCTGTCGTTGAAAAATCGGGCTATGGATGGAGCGAGCCGACCGATAACGCGCGCGATATTGGAACGATGCTCAGCGAAAGCCGGGCTGCCTTGAAATTGGCGGGGGCGGAGCCTCCGTATATCCTCGTTCCCCATTCCATGTCGGGCTTGGAGGCGATATATTGGGCGCAAACGTATCCCGATGAAGTGAAAGCCATAGTAGGGCTGGACGCGGTCGCTCCGGAGGCCTACGATAAATTCAAAGCGCCTTCCGCCGCGCTTATTGATGCCATACGGTTTTTAGCAGGAATAGGTATACACAGGCCTTTCGCAAAGCTGCTATACAAAAATTCGCCGGCCGCGCTGTCGGGGAGCTTGAGTCAAGCCGATAGCGAGATCTATATCGAGATGTTGAAACGCCGCACGTTTACATCCGATATGTGTAATGAAGGCAAGCTCTTGCTTGAGAATAGTAAAAGCGTAAAAAACGGGGCAATCCCCGGCGATATCCCGCTCATTCTTTTTATCTCGAACGAAAACGAGAAAATAATTAAGAATTTCAGCCAAATAATGCGCGATTACGCGTCGCATTTTACAAACGGAAAGTCTATCGATTTGAATTGCGGACACTATGTTCACGCATTCGAACCGGCAAAAATCGCGAATGAGATCAAAGATTTTATATTAAAATTGTCGGATACATAGGAGGACGTATACCTATGGAAAGCCAATACGCCATTTTAGCTATTAATCCTGGCTCTACGTCGACCAAAATCGCCGTATTTAAAGACAATATTCCTGAACACGAGTTCGTAATCCGGCATAACACAGACGACTTAAGCGGCTTTCATACGATTATAGACCAACGGGAATACCGGGCGAAGCTCATTCAAGATACATTGCTGGCCGTCAATGTCGATATGGGCGCGCTGGACGCTGTTGTCGGCCGAGGCGGGCTAATCGACCCGCTCGTAAGCGGAACTTATGAAATCAACGCGGAGATGCTGAAGGATCTTCAATCCACAGCCAAGGCGCAGCACGCTTCCTCGCTCGGAGGGATTATCGCCCACGAAATAGGCGAAAAGTACAATATACAAGCGTTTGTGGTCGATCCTGTCGTCGTAGACGAAATGGATCCGCGCGCAAAGCTTTCGGGCTATCCGGGCTTCGAGCGCGTAAGCAAGTTCCACGCGCTTAACCAAAAGGCGGTCGCGCGGCGCTGCGCAAAGGATATGGGCAAGGATTACGAGGACTGCCGTTTTGTCGTCGCGCATATGGGCGGCGGTATAACTATCGGCGCGCACAAGTACGGCTGCGTTATCGACGTGAACAATGGCCTCGACGGCGACGGCCCATTTTCGCCCGAGCGCACGGGCGGGCTTCCGCTTGAGCCTGTCGTCAGGATGTGTTATTCAGGCAAATATTCCGAGAAGGATATGCTCGATTTAGTCGTGCGCAACGGCGGCCTAAAGGCGTATCTCGGCACGAACGACGCTATGAAGGTCGAACGGATGATTATGGCCGGCGACAGCCATGCGCTTGTGGTATTCCAATCGATGGCGTACCAAATCGCGAAGGATATCGGCGCTATGTCCGTCACGCTCGAAGGCAGGGTGGACGCGATTATACTAACGGGCGGCCTTGCGTTCAGCAAGAGGCTGTGCTCCTTTATTAAAAACGATACGGGCTGGATCGCGCCAATCAAGGTATATCCTGGCGAGGACGAGCTTTTGGCCCTCGCGGAGGGGGCGCTTCGCGTTCTGAAGGGCGAGGAGCGCGCGATGAAATACGCCGATACTATTGCTGCTCGCGATCAGAAGGCGTTGTAACAGCCTTGAAATTTATAAACTTATTGATAAGTACGGCTATAACTATGCCGCCGACCGTTTCGACGATCCTGCGAAGAATATCCTCGTATTCGTGGCCTGTCGAGCCGAAGTATACTATGAAGAGCATCAATAGCGCGTAAGCGGTGGATGTTGTATTTTTAATTAACAGCGTGGAGTATAGCGCGGCAAACGCGCCTACGCACAATATAGGAATGCTTAAAAAAGGTGAAAGCGTATTCACGCCAAGCGCGAGGTACGCGAGCCCCAAGGAACCGCCAATTAAAATAGAAATAATTCTCGCTATACCAAACGAAACGGAGTTGGCTACCGTATCGCGCATCGTAAGCACAGCCGCGAAAAGCGCGTATACCGGTGCGTCGGTATTTAATAACTCGCCTAGCGTCAACACTATAAATATAGCGATAATCGTTTTCAGAGCGCGCATTCCGACGGGCGGAAAAGTAATTTTAATGATGATCACCCATTCGTGCAATTTTGTAATTCGATGTATTGTATAACAACATAATCCAAGTTGCAAGGCGCGCCAATGCAAAGGAGTTTATCGCGTTTTTTGGCGTCCCCTCAACCGGGACAAGGCCAGCCCGGAAAGGAAGCTGAGCCCGGCTATAATCGCCGCTTGCCAAAGCGCGGACGCGCTGCCCGCAGCAGCGCGCAGATACAGCGCCGGCGGCAAAATTTGGCCCAGCCATCTGGCCGCCGGCGACCATTGTCCAAGGTCAAACAGAATGGGAGACAACAATAGGCCGGCGATGATCCAAAACGGCAGCGCCGCGATTAAAATCTCGCGGTTTTTAACGACGGCGTACAGTAAAAAAGCGAAGGCGGACAGGCTAACTAGATACATAAGCAGCAGAATCGCCTCCACGCCTAAAGCCGCGTAGTGCGCCGGAAAATACGCCCGGCCCGCCGCGGCGGCCAGCAAGCCGCCTATTAGCATTAGAAGCCCGCCAGCGCACAGGGAAGGCAGTAGCAGCTTTGCGGGCGGTACAAAGGGCGCGAGCCGGGAAAAGAAACCGGAATCCATGTCTTCGTGATGCCGCACGGCCATGAAGTACGCAACCAAAAACAGTAGCAGCGCCGAAACGCCCCTTACCAGCGCGGCTCCGGTAAGCGCCGCCCCAATAGTGACCGGCGCGCCGCCCACGGCCTCCGTTTTGAGCTCAAGAATCTCGTCGTCGCCGTAGATACCGCCGACAAAGGGCGGTATTTCCTCGTCTGACGAAGCCAGTCCGCTGTCTATAAGATAAGCGGCGGCAATATCGGGCACACAGATCTCCATCACTACCGACGAAATTACACCTCCAGTAAATAGGGCCATCGACGCCGGGCTCTTCACGCGTGTTACGATGCGCTGATAATCGCCCGCGTCGAGACGCTTGTCGAGGTCGTCGGCGAACATATAGCCCACCTCCCAAACGCGGCCCGCAACCATTGAGCGTACCTGTTCTTCACTGTCGGCCCGGATAAAAAGCGTCCGAGCGTCCGAATATTCCAGCATGCGCCGCCACATTATCTCCGCGCGTTCAGAATCTTGGGGCAGTAAAATACCAACCTTTATGAGATTTTGTTCAGTCTCGGGAGGTAAAAGAATCCCCATAGCCACTGTGAGAAGGGGCAAGAGCAAAAGGCAAATAACTATAGCCTTCTGACGCAGCAGGCGTATAAGCTGAAGACGCAGCCCCGCGAGGAAGAATGTCATGCGGCAAGCCTCCTTCCTATGCGAGCGCCGCGCCAAAGGCATATGAGGAACAGCGCGCAGCACATGGCAAACAGCAGCCAAATGGAACGGGGATTTACGGGGACTCCGTAGACGCCCGCCAGAGTTTCCCGTATCCAGGTGAAGGGGACGTAGGGCGCAAGCGCGGCCAGCGGCGCGGGCAGCATAGCAATCGGTACAAGCCCGCCCGAAAGGGTTGTCATGGCGATACCGAGCGCGAAGTTGAGGCCTACCGAGGCAACGATGCCTCCGGCGTTGCAACAAAGATAGCCCATCGCCGCCATGAGCGCGGAGGCCAAAACGAGTCCCGCGGCGGTCTGGAATAGCAGTATATCCGCATCCCCGGCGCCAACAACGCCGACGCCCGCTATTAGCAAAGCAAACGCCGGCAAAACGGCGAAGATAAACGCAGAAAGCTGAGCCGCTGTGTAGGCTGTCAGACAGAAGCCTCCGGCACTAAGCCGCTGTACCCAGCTGCGCTGTATATTCAAGGACAATTGACGAAACAGGATGGGCGTGGACAGGAAAGCAAAGACCAACGCGGCGCATAGCAGGTAGTGCTGAAACACGGTAAGCTGCCCGGAGGTATTTACAATGACTTCCCGGTACATTCCGGCGTGGCCCAGTACCCACTCGAAAAACACCAAACTGCTACCCGTTGCGACGGCTCCGAGATCCGCCGCGCCGCCCGATATTTGATCCGCCGTCTCCATAGTATAGCGCATGCCCTCCCGAGAGGCTGTTAACATCCGCGCGCCAGCGACGGCCATCTTGGTTAGGTATAGTGTTTCTATGGGTCGAGAGGAATCAACGATCAGCCGGATTATTATTTTTTCGCCGCCGACGTTTTCCAGATACTTCGCGGGGAAAATAAGGGCCGCGCCGGCTTCCCCGCTCTCCACCATGTCGGATGCCTCGGCGGCCGAAGCCAGCACAATGCTGCCATAGGCTTTAACCTCCGGTATGTCGCCCAACAGGGAAAGGTACGGTGCAAGCCTGGGGTCGTCGTCCTCGGAAGCGAAGGCTGCGGTCACGCCGGAAAACCGCTCGGTATCGAGCAGCGCCACAGCGCCAACCGCCAAAAGGCCGCTTAGCAGCAACATGACAACAGTCATGGCGATAAGCACCGGCAGCTTTTTTAGCTGTATGCGCAGCTGTAAATAAAGACAGGTTAGGAAGAAACGCATAAATCTCCTTCTTTATTATAAAAGACGCCGCCTAGCTGAATTTCTCCATTGCCTTTGTCATAATTTCCTGGCCTAACGCCTCGATCGCGGCCTGATCCAGATCGAACAGCATCGTGGGCGAAAGGCTCTCGAAAAGGTAACCGTCGTTCGGCCGGATACCGATTTGTACGGATTCAGGCAGGACGTCCGCGCCGCTCATCACAATCTGCGTGAAATCCGCGTCCATAGTATTTTGGGTCGTATTTACCTGCATACTGCCGCCCAATTCGACAATGACAGTCTCATCCTGAAACACCGCGAAGGTAAAGTTGTCGAAATCCTCGGCGGTATCGTACCAAAGCTCAATGCTCATGGAATTCCCCCCCGGCGCGGAGATGGTCGCGTAGCGGCTGTAAACGCCGTCCATCAGCACTTGGTTTCCGGAAAGCTCCACACGCAGCTCTTCGGTTCCGTTTGCCGCACCCGTGACCGTTAAGGCGTTGCTGATGGAGTTGCCGTCGCCGAATTCGACAGTCAACTCAAGGTCGCTTGCGTCCGACTCGCCGAATAGCAGAGCTTCGAGCCGTACAAGGCGATCGTCCTTTATAAAGAAGGTGATTTCCACGTTTTCGGTTACGGTCTGTTCGAAGGACTCCAGAATGCTGTACAGGCTGTCCTCAAGATCGCCGCCGGCGGGGATGGGCGCGCCGGTCATGGCCGACATCGTGCCCATCAGGCCAAGGTCGAGCTCCTCGTCGGCCAGAATCGTATCCACATAGGCGTACAGGTAGTCGATGAAAGCCGGGCGCTCGTAAACAACATGGTATACCTTACAGCTCTGCCTTACGCCGTTTACGGAAACCTCTTCGTCGTCCATCTCTTCTACAGCGGCCGCCGACCACAGGACGTCCTCAAGATTTTCCAGCGCGCTTTCCGTCTCAGCGCTGTATAAGCGCGAGCCAGCGGACGTTGGCTCTGTAAGATTCAGCAGGCTTTCTACAATGTTAAAGGACATTTCCGGATCGACAGACGGCGCGCCGCCGCCCGACATCTCGCCAAACATGGAGCCTGAATAATCCGCGCCGAAGGTATCCTGATAGAAGGCGTAGCTTCCTTCAAACAGATCTTCGGACGAGAAAGCTATCAGCTCGTCTCGCGCGCTGAGCCGTAGGTTAATGAGCGGCGTACCGCCGAGCCCCAGGCCCAAATCCCAATCCATGCCGCCGTTCGCGAGGTCGGTATACAGGGTTCCGGATACGCTGGCGGAATCCGTGCTAAGAGGCGCTCCGTCCGGCCCGGTAATGGCAGCGCCGGCCGGTATCGCGCCCTCGGGCAACGCTACGATGACTGTATAATCCATTTGCGCTTTTTTATCGTGAAGCTGCTCTAAAATGCTGGTGAAGCCCAGCGCCTTTTCGGTTGCTAGCTGTTCCGCCTCGATGGCGTCGAGGGTATTATCTAATGCGTCCCGTACGCGCTGTTCAGGGCTTCGCAGGTCGATTACAAAAATGAACAAGACGGCGGTAACGACAGCAAGCAGAACGGGCACAAGGATGAAAACGAGCTTGTTTCCGCGCTTTCCAGAGTGGGGCGCGGCGGGGGCGGAGCTCTGGCAGCCGCCCGGCGGATAAGCTGTTGGCGGCCGGTATGG
>QMCD01001528.1_pt1 | contig 13947 bp, 15 predicted proteins | sample 1821841 | NCBI WGS metagenome assembly QMCD01 (sample SAMN01991225, study PRJNA193472) | Termite gut metagenome, whole genome shotgun sequencing project. | isolation source: worker | host: Macrotermes natalensis | reverse complement strand
CTTCGACGCCGCCAGAATCGCTTTCTTGTCGTCCTTGGCGATCACCTCCCGTTGCTTTTCCGGCGGGGCCTCGGCCAGCGTCGCAGCCACGGAAACGGAAAGTTTCCCGGTTTCGACGGCGGTGACGATTTCGGGAACGGCCTGCCTCTCCACTTTCTTGGCATGTTGAATCGAACGCTCTGAAGTATTAAGCAACTGGGCGGCATCCGTTTGAGTATTCCGCAAATTTGCGGAATTCTTTTTCGGTTGACCAGCAGGCATATTCGCGATCTTTGCCGCAACCATTGCTCGCTGGGATTCATTCAGATGCCGCCGGTGCAGATTGGTCGAAACGACAAAGGAAACGGGATCGTCGCCCTCGTAATCGACGAATCGCGGAACGGTATTCGACATGACGCATGCCGTGAAGCGGTTCCGACCGTCGAGAATTTTCCCCTCGAACATCGTGATCGGGGCTTGCAAGCCGTGTTCGGCAATGTCTTGTGCGAGAGTCGCGAGTTCCTCCGCGCCGAGTAGCGGGAAAAGATTCGCGAGCGGATGAAATTGAAGATCACTGCTTTTTCCGGCAATGGGCGGAGCCGATGTTTTCCGCTTCGGCGTCACGGTTGTTTTCGTAGCGGATTTCGCCATGAATACCTCGTTGTGAGGAAGAACGACCCGGCCCGACCGAGGTCGGACCGGGAACAAAAAGGAAGCGGGGACCATCCCCGCTCCCGGTGAGGTTCATGTGTGCGCGTTTCATGTTTGTGTTGTGTGTTGAGTGCAAATGTTGGATTTCAGGTTTAATGTTGGAAGAATCGTCTACCGGGGATCGTTTTCGAGCGGTCCACCTTCGCCGTAAACGTAGCGGCGATGCTTGAGATCGTAGACCCAGCAGCAGCCCGGCACGAGGTCGTGACAACTGCCGTCATGAGCGGCAATCGCACAGAGATGCAAGCCGTCGGTCTGGAAACGTCGCACGAGAAAAAAGTCCTCGCCGTCGTAGAACGAACAGGCGATGAACACGCTTCCCGTGCGGTAATCCATCATGGAGTTCAAGGCGACAGCCAGATCAAGCAGTTCAATGGCCGGATCGAACGGCTTCGTCGTCGGCTTGCCGTTCAAGCGAAACTTCTCGCCGCCGATCTGGACGTGGTCGCCGGAAATCGCCTGCCACGGCAATTCGTTTTCGCTACGATATCCGAGGAATCGGTCGCCGGACAGTTCGACGTTTACGACACCGCACAAATCGCCGTCGACGGCGTCCCGCATTTGAACCAAGTGGCCGTGATAGAGCATACGCCGCACCTTTTGGAGAACGGCCTGATTCCGCAGGAGGCGTTGTGTCTCGGCGGTCTGGCGTTCTGCCGTCTCCCGCTTCGCATCCAGATGCGCCTTGATGTACGGATTGTTTTCAGGCGTTTGAACGGTCGTGTTTTGGACCTCGGTCGTCACAACGGTGTTTTCAATTGAAGCGATCATACAAATCTTCCTTTCGTAAAAGTGAAACGTAAATGAATGGACGGCGACGTGCCGGCCTTCATGAGTAAAAACGGTGTTCGGTGTCGATTCATGCGTAGATCATCAGCTCGTGGATGGCGGCGCTCTCTTGCGAAATCTCGGCATCGGTTCGACGAATCGTTTCGAGTTGTTCCTGGACCATTTCCCAGCGGTGCTGCATGTCCTTGATCTCCGACTTCAGGTCGTTGATTCGTTCCTTGCGATTGGAACAGAACGGCATTTCCTTGATTTTCCGTTGCGCATCTTCGATATCGCGTCGAAGGCGTTCGGACTGGTCCATGAGGCTTCGGTCGTATTCACTACTTGTCCGCCGCGACCCCAGTTCCTCAAGGCGGCGGTGCAGGTTGTCGTCACGACAGTCGTTCGGAAGCCTGATTTTGTGGACCATCACCCAGTGGAGCTTCTCCTTGATTTCGTTGAGTCGGACTTCAAGCGGCCAACTCTCCTCCCGGTATTTTTTCTCGGCCTCCCGAACCTTGGCGTACATCTCGCCGAGGCGTTCGTTCAGTTCCGCTTTTTCCGCTTCGAGGGCGGGACCTTCCTTGACGATGGCGATCTCCTTGTCGCGACGAACTCGCCACTGGTAATCCTCTTCGAGTTGGTCGACGCTGCGGCCGACCCGTTCGAGAAGCGGCAAAATCGCCGGGTTGTCCGGACTCTCTTCGCCGCGAGACAATTTTCGTAACAAATCCTGATAAACGTCGTAATCCGAGACGGCCTGATCTTTTTCCAACTTGCGAAGTGATTCAAAATCCACGGTCATGGTTTTTCCTTTCGAGGAAAGAGTGAAATCGTCCGAAATAACCGACGGGACCTGTTCCACGTCGGGTTCGAACGATTGAGCTTGGACCGATTCCTCGGCCTGTTTCTGTTTCTTTTTCTGTTTCATCATTACTGTTGGTTAAGGGTTGACAAATCGATATCGAACAATTGTTGAAAACGTCTCGGAATGGGACGTTTCGCGATCTTCCAGAGCGGCATGTCGAGCAGTTCGATGGTTTCAGGTTCAATGGCTTCCCGCATGGCGTCGAGGTCGACCCAAATGATGCCGAGCTTTTTGTGATCGCATTCGAACCCGGCGAGCGTCGCTCGTTTCAGGAGGTGAAAACCGAGCCGCCAAAAGTCGGCTTTATGGAAAACATGCTGCCAATAGACCGACGATGGACCGCGAGTATCGGAGGAGGCCGGGATTTCCATTCCGGGAATCACCTGCGGCAAAGGGGTCGAAAAGATCGGCTGGAACGCGTGGCTCGTTTCATGCAAGAGCGCCGTATTGAAAGCGACGCGGCTCGAACGGATTTTGTGCAAGCGAATCAAATAGCCGCCCCCTTGCCAATCGGTGATTTCGTCGCGATAATGGAGCGAGTCGGCCCCGCCCGCAATCGTCATGAAGACATTGTCATCGGTCGTCGGAGCCCGGATGACGTAAATCGGAAACATCAAGTCGTCTCCGAAGCATTGATTGAGAAATCGCTGCCCCTCGATCAGCCAGTCGTCGGCGATCAAGGGAAGCGTATCGGGAGTTTGTTCCATGAGAGATCTCCTTGAAAATGATGAACGCGAAACGTACATTGAATGCGAAGGCCAAGATGGTGACGGAACCGCGACCGGGCGTAATCCGATTGACTGCTCGTGTCGATAAAACCATTTCGACCTCCTTATTGACTTATAGCGGCGAAGGCCGGGATTCCGTCCAAATTCCGAAAAATTTTTTTCCGAAAAATTTTTCAAGCAATATTCATTTCGCTGCTATTGAAAAACGTCGCACCTCCTTATATTACTAGGCGGCAATGGTGAAAAATGTCCCATAAAAATCAGGATTATGATCGCCGCAGCCGAACAGCTTACAACCGGGTTGTACCCTGCGACCTCCGTTTGGATATATGGCGGCGTGACCGCCATTTGTCGCATGAAAAATTCCTACAATATCGAATTTCCCAAGAAATCATTGCCCTCCTTAAACTTCTAGGCGGCGTCTGTGAAAAAAGTGCCATATTTTTTTGAAATTTCCTTCTTCAATAGACATCTATTGCCGTTGGGGTCGTCATTATTCAAATGCCGCGAAAAATTTTCGGCATCCCCGTCATCGTATGCCCCTCCAATATTAATAATTTTCGCGAATCGCCTTATTATTCCGAAAATCCAAATTTTTCGTCTGATCATGCGGCGATGGACGGAAAATACTCGTGGAAAATTCACGAGCGGCCATTTCCGCGAAGAATCTTGCCATATCGTTGATCGGGATTAAACGATTAATCCCGACCTTCGCCGGGCGACCGAAAATCCGGTCAAGCCCGACGAGCAATGTCGTTCATTCTTCCTCGTCTTCGAACTCTTCCTCCTCCTCATCATCACCTTCGTCGAATTCGTCCTCTTCAAAATCGTCATCGTCGCAATCATCGTCCTCACATGTCGCGGCCCATTCGTGGGCTTCGTCGAAATGCTTGCCGACGACGCGAAGTCGGTCACGACCTTCGACCTCATCTTCGCGGTGGTACTCGAAATCGTCCATGTCGTCGATGCTGTCGATGATTTCCGTTTCGACGATCTCGTTCAACTCTTTCGGCGGCAGGGTATCGAGTTCCCAACATTTATTACCGTACAGTTTGCGATATTCCTTCGTCCGCGAATCGCTGTCCTTGACAATGTTCGGCGGCGGTTTGAGACGCTCGATCTGTTCCATGTTCAGGGCGATTCGTTTGAACTCGAATTTCGCTCCGAAATCCATCAGCGTTTGCGTGATCGCCTCCCCCATGTTGAGACCGGAGGGGTCATGGTCGCCGCAGTACAGGATTTTGAATCCTTGCCCTCTCGCGTTGAACCGCTTGATTCGCCGCGACGCTTCGTGCAATTCCGAGGTGCTCGGATACCCGCGACACGAAAAGTAGGGGCAATCCCAGTTTTCGCAGGTGTCTTCGATCACGCCAAGTAGGGCATCCTTTTCGATCCAAAGCTCGACCCGCTGTCTCTGGTTTTGCCAGTAGTCGACGTGAAAGCAATCGGCACAGGAGGCCAGGATGTCGGACGGATCGTCCCACCGGGGACGTGACCGCAATATGCGCGTCCGGTCCTCGATCACGTTCCAGTCGATCATGCCCCCCATTCGACCTCGCTGCATCGCCTCGCATATCTTGGTGTAGGTTGCCTTCGTGTTCGGCATGTAGCCCCGCGTGACGAACTGATAGTGCAACTGTCTTAACGTAACGCGATATCCGGCGTCGGCGTATTCCTGAAGAATCGGAATTGCCTTGACGATAATCGCCATGTCCCCTTTCCTGACACAACCGCTCACATACTTGATCTTTGTCATATTCTTCGTTGTAAAATATTGTCCTTCGGATTTTTTGTAACATTCACCGACGACGAAAAACGTTAACCCTCGAAGAGGTTGCCGATATATTTCGAACACGATTTCAGGTACTTCAAATCATCGACATGTTCGAAAAGGACGACGGCGAATTCATGCTCGTTGTCGAGCGGCAGCGTGACCGTCACGGTCCGACCACTCGGCTTCGAGGTCGGGATTAAACGATTTAATCCGGAACCGTCGGCAGTGCCGGGCTTGACCGGCAGGATTAAATCGTTTAATCTTCGTTTAGGCGATCCGGCCCCATGATGCGAGGCGGGAGATGCCTTGACCCCCAATTCCTCGCGAACCTTTTTGACGTAAGGGGTGGAGAGGTTGAGCCGCCGACCGGCTTCGCTGTTGGTCAGGTTCTCTCGACCGGGAATCTGGAAAAACGACTCCACCGCATTGCGTTTGTCCTCATCACTGCGCCGGAGACCATGAGTCGAGTTCGCACCACAGGCGAACTCGCGGGCATCGTCGAGCGTTCCCTGCATGACGACGCAGGGGATCGTGTCTCGACCTCGCTTTTTATAGGCAGCCAGCCGGTGGAAGCCGTCGGCCAAAACATAGGTATCGTCGATTTGGAAAACCGTGATCGGCGGTAAGGGAGCCAAGTCCTCGGCGTACTCGTTGACGGTTTTGTCGCACATGGCGATTCGCATTTGGGTCTTGGCGTCCGTGCGAATCGAATCCAAGGGGAGATCAATAGCTTGCATAAGTTGTCCTTATTTTGATGAATGGTGGAATGAAAAACGGCAAAGCCGCGTTCGGCGGTCCCCGCGCGCAGCGCGAAACCGGATGTCGGAGAGAAAGCATAAGCACCTCGCTGAAGGATGGTGTGAATTAGAGAAAACGCTCGTGGCCTACAATATTAAGCGTTTAGCGGAACTCGCCGGAAAATCCCGAAAAGAAATTCTGTCGGTATCTCCTTTTCGCTAAAGAAGATAAGACGAGTTGGACGGGCGATCTCCAAAGAAAAATCCCGGCGTTTCTTCACGGGACAAATTTTGAAAGCGTCGGGATTTTACCAATAGGTCACAAATGGAGTGATCTATATTCGAGGTCGAAACTTACCCGTTTTCCATCTCGAAACCGAACTCCCGGAAGAAATCGCCGGGAAGATATTCGGTACACGGCTCGTCTGGTGGCAGCCGGGGAACATCGGGCTCCTGATCGGTTGCTTGAAAGATCGAATCCGTATCCCGGTCCAAGTCGAACCAGTCGCAAAGTGCCGTGAAGTCCGGACGGATCGAATTGAGTTGACAATGTTCCGGCATCAACGGCTGGAACAACCAGAAATCGGGGGTGATTCGAGACGCATGATTCATACTGGATTCCGGCGGTCGCCGTGCTTGAATCCGAAGCGTTTCAAGGTCTTTCGCCACCGGAAATAACGGGCAAAATCCCAATGATTCCGGGCATTGGGGACAAGGACGAAAACCGATGTTGCGACTCCGGACTTTTCGCAATTTTTCACTCCGTTTCCAAAGCCGAACCTCGCGCTTAACCGGGAAAACAGGTCGTCGGATGTTGCCGTTTCCCTCGCGAATGATGATGTGACAACGGCATTGTGACTTCAACCGAAGGCGTCCGCAAAGGCTCCGCTTGGTTTTTCGGCGTTTTTTCTTGAATCGGTAGGGCGGTCGCGGTGTGTAAAGGCGTTTGTATTGGCTACATCTTCCCTGTGCCTTGGCCCAGACAATCATATCGTCGTAAGGAACCCGCACGAATCCCGATTTGGTGCTGTAGCCGAGTTCCCCGTCGAACAGGCTGACGGCAAAACTCACTCGGAGGATTTCTTCTTCCTCGGCGTCGTCTTCTTCGGGTTGCGTTTTGCCGTTTTGGACTTTTTTGGCTTCGCGGGCTTCTTTTTTTTTTCGGCGAGTTGGGCCAGCTTTTTCAGGGGGACTGCACGCTCCTCGTCGCTCGTTCCGGCATCGCTCCGCTGGATGAGTTCGCGACGGAGGAACGGGAGAAACTCGTCGAATTTTTCTCGCCACTCACGATATTCCCGGCTGTCTTCCCGGTCCGGGCGTTTTTTCGCCTGAATCATCAGGCTTTTCCAAGCCCGATTGCCGCTCAAGATGTTACGGAATGTTTTCTCCGAAATGTCCAGATTCCCCTTTTGAACCACCTGTTCAGCGATCTCGCTGGAGGAGGGAATCGGTTTTCCTCCCAACGTCGCCTCGACCAGAATGTCGGCTGCCGTATCGTAGGCGAGTTGCCGATCCGCGATATTTCGTTTGATTTCGTCGTCGGTTCTCGGAGTATACGCGCCCGCCTTCTTCGGCGTTTCTTGCCGTGAAACGGGTTCGTCGATGAGCTTCGCTTCTTCCATGACGCGCCGAAGCAGGGCGCATTCCCGATTCGTCGGCGCGTCGAGGGCGGCATCGGACGAACGCAACCAGCGGTCGAACTCGGCGCGAGCGGAGGCGATATCGGTACGGCTCCAAAGTTGGTGGGCGGCATCGAGGGAAAATACCCGTGGTTCGGAGGCGTAATACCGGATGATTCCTTCGTCGATCTCGACTTTTTTGACAAAGGGATGCAAATTGAAGCCCGGATAACTGGCTTCCCGACTGGAGATCGCGGCAAGTTGGTTCCTGGAAAGGATATCCTGCATTTCCGCATAGGTCGGCCCGGTGACTTGCACGGCATACGTCAACAGGCCGACATCGTCACCGCTGGTCGCCTCGGACAAATCCTCGAGCGATGATTCTTCGAAAAGCTGAATGCAAGCAAGATATTCTTCCATGAACGGAACGGAAAAACGGGGAAAACGAAACGGAACAATCTATTTTATCACGCTGATTCAGGGATGAAAAGGGAAGAAAAACGGTCGGCCAAAGGAAATCGTCTACCGACCTTGCGATTGACGGATATTGCAGCGATTTTCCCATCTTGCGACCGCCGGGCCGTACGGATATAATCGGAAACACCCCGCTCGACCGTCGTCGCACCGTGTCGCCGCCGAAGACGGCTTGGGACGAAAACCCGGCTTCCAGTTTCGGACGCGACGTGTGGCCCGACAGGGCGTTTGGGTCGGGAATGGGCCGAAAACGAGGAAATCAAGGATTATCGCAGACTCCCGACCGTCACCGAATTCCGCTCCACCGGGGTACGGCGGTGGATGGGAGGCCGATGTAAACGCTTTGGGACAAAGAATTTGAACGCCGCACGGCGAGAGTCGCCGCGACGGTTTCGGCAGCAATCCTCGTATTCGATAAGCCGTTATCGTTTGAGTGTTTTACCCCTAAGTAGCTATATTTAAAACTAGTTACGAAAAATTTTCTTGAAGAATGTGGTTGACAAAGGATGGATGGTCGGCTAAGATCAACCCTACCGTTTTCACGGGTCACGCCGTAGAAAACGTTTATCCGCTCATGGCAAGGAAGCCGATTCATACCGCTTCCCGTTCGCGCTATGAGACTTCCGCTTTTCATTATCTGCTGCCTCCTGCTCTTTGCCGGATTCGTTCGTGCGCAGAATCCACCCAAGGCTCCGCCGCCGTCGCCGCTCCAGCAGGCAGCGACAAAGGTACTCCGCGAAATGCCGGTCAAATTGCACGAGGGCCGTGCGAGTGAGGCCGATGTTCAGGCCTGTATCAAATTGATTGAACTCGCACCGAACGATAACGCCCGGCGTCCGTTTATCGTCTTTATCGCGCAGTACCAGCGGATCATGCTTGGCAAACCGGAGCGAGCCATCCTGACGATTGCCCCGTATCTGCTCGAAAAGGAAAAGGTAAAGGCGTGGCAAAAAACGAACGACGAGGCTGTCAAGGCCGCCAAAACCCAGTGGCTCAAAGACGACGCTTCCGCGAAAAAAGCGAAAAAGGAATCGCCGAAACTTCCATCCGCTTATCTGGTCGATCTGCCGCCGCTCAAGGAGTGGGCGATCAATGAATCGACCGCTTTGTTTGCCGTCGAAGCGGCACACTGTCTTGCAGCCCTCAATCAACAAAAGCGCGCCATCGAGATTATTGATTCGGTAGGTCAGAAATATGAGGATGAGACTCGCGTACTTGCGGCTGAGTGCGGCGCTGACTTGTTCATCCGAACGAAAATGTATGAACGGGCCGTCGAGTTTTACGGCTTCGCGTTGAACGTGCTGGAAACCCTGAAAAAGCAGGAGTACGACAGCGGCAAGGGCGAACGGCGGTTTTTCACGGAGGAACAGCAAATCATCCGGAATCGCCTGGCAGAGAAGAAAGCGATTGCCCAAAAGCTCTATGATGAGGATCGATTCGGACCAGATTGGGTCGCCTATCGAGACGCTCAGCATTTGCACTTCGACGGCAATCTTCTCGAAGCGTATTTCGCGTACATGGAGATTGTCGAGAAATATCGGGACAGCGTGTATGGTGAGGCGGCGACCTGCTATTTGATCGAGATTTTGACAAAATTGGCGGACAAGGCAAATGTCCCGAATATTTCCGAAACATACAAACGGAAGAAGCAAGAACTTGAGACCGCGAGGCTCATCGTAAAGGTCGGTGAGCGATTCAACGATCCGGAAGAGTTGATGAAGCCGCGCCGGGAACGATTAGCGAAGCTGGAGAAGGCGTTTTCGCTCTGGCGGGCGGTTCCGTTGGGCGACCAAGCGATTGCGGCAGCAGAGAAATATACGGAGCAATTTATCGAGCGGGAAAAATACGGCCTCTATCGCGGCGAAGCGATGCTGAACTGCGGCTTGTGCTGGCTGGATGTTTATCTTGATCCTGAAAAGGCGGAACCGTGGCTCAAACGGGCGGACGAATGGTTTAGCGAGGTGAAGAAAACGGATGTCGCGCTGAGCAAGCTGGAGGTACCGGATAAGTCGCGGAGCGTCTCGCAACCGCCTCGCGAAGAACGCTTTACGGACGCATGGACAAACGTGAAATTGTCGAAGCCGGGACCGGGCAATCTATTCAATCGCCGCGAATGCAAGTGGTATTTGTCCTCGAAACACAAAGAGGCCGTGCTGTGGTTGGGCTTGATCGCGTATGCGAGGAAGGATTACGACATCGCAAAAGTGTGGTGGGAGCGATTGTATTCGGTTGACCCCTATTTCAAGGATGTGGATCAGGGCATGTGGTGGTCGTTGGCGAAACGTCTCGTTTGGGATACGAAAAATACGCCTGGCTGTTTTTTCGCTACGCCGGAGGAGATGAAGGCTTTCAAAGATGTGCGGTCGCGATTCGCATTACTCATGGCTGATTTCGAATTGGAGCAACAAAACTATCCGGAAGCTGAAAAGAAATTTCGGCGATTACTTGATGATAAAACATTTTGTACATCGCGGGAACAAGCGGCATATTGTACATTTGCGCTGGCAACCGCCCTGAAAATGCAGTTTAAGTCCGACGAAGCTGTCAAATTATTCGTAAAGTTTGGTCCTGATGGCCCGTTCTGTACGACTCCCACCGCACCACGCGCCTTGATTCAATTGGCACACCACCTCAGCCAATCGCCTCAGCGTGAAATAGAGTATCAACGCGGCATGAAAATGTACTTTTATATTGTTGAAAATTTTCCAAAGTCCGAATTTGCAGATCAATCGCAATTCTCAATTGCTTTTTCCCACTACGCAATGAAGCAGCACGCATTGACGGAAAAGTCGCTGAGGGTGTACCTGAAAAAATTCCCCAAAGGCCAGTTCACAGAAGCCGCCAAGGAAATACTTTCAGAAGTTTCCAAGTCTTCTCCGAAAGAATAACGACCGTTTTTAAATACCACCCCTAATTGAAAGCGAAACGACATGACGAAACAAATGAAGGGACGAAGCATTGGACTACTGGCAGTGGCAGTAGTTTTCAGCATGTTAGGAGTACCAATGGTCCAGGCGCAACAGGTAGGAGCCTCAGCAACCGTCACGATCAAGGACAATAAAAAAGATGTAAAGTGGTCCGGCAAAGCGATCAAAGAAATAACGATTGCATCGATGAGTGTCAGCGCAGGTGATCCATTTGTGTCGGGAAGCGCCTCCGCTGCCGGTCCGGGTAAGTGGTTAACAATAGTTAACTCGGAAGCTGAAGCGTCATTCGCTGGCCTTCTCTCAGGGGCCAACAAATACTCTCCCTCGTTTGCAGGCGATTTCAAGACAACCAGCGGAGGAGGTGGCGGGGCCAAACCCACATGGAGTGTTGGAACCAAGCCGGAAATTTTAGTTGTGAGTGGACACAAGTATCTAAAATATGAACTTGTCAATAGTAGCCAAGGGACATTTGATATAAAATGTGACGACTCAAAAATGAAGATCACTAAATTAAACGTTAATTGCCCTCTCGGGCCAGTACCAGTCATACAACAGCCTAGCGGTACATACGTCGGAAAAACATTTAAGGAATTGCATGACAGTTGTGCAAACAATTTTAATGTCACGCCTGAGGCAGAATTGAGTTTGGCTTTAGGAAATGCAGCACAGTCATCAACAACATGTGCTCATTTGGGAACGTGTCCCAACGCCATAAAAATCGAGGTTCCTTTAAAACTCACTGTTTCTTTTGATTATCAATCTATGATACTGTTGGGAGATTGGGCGGAAGCCCAATCTCCCAATGTGTCAGCTGCCGCAACGGGAGCTTTTACCCAGTTTAAAACAGAAGTGGAAAGCCATGAAAAAGGGCACGTAACCGTAACAAAAAACTTTGTTCAAGGGGTTGATAAGTCCAAGTATCGCTACATGCTTGTTATTTCGGCTTGCACCGACGGTGATGCTGTAGCAATGCAAGATATTATGAATAGTTTAGGTGATCTTCTGGGACTGGTTCCACAGCTTGATATTCTGGGACCTATTTCTGATGCGCACACGGCAGCACAAAACCAATATGAAAAAAAAGAACAAGCCCGCTTGAATCTCATTCGACAAACGTGGTATCCCATTCTTTTACACAAAACTCCATGACGGGACGAAAAATTTTTCTGATAACTTGGACTGCCCGCTTGTATTTTATTGTCACAACGATGGGACTAAAACCCTCCCTTCAGGCGACACATTATAAGGTTTTACTCTCGCCAGGTGAGTTTGGTAAAAATCATGTTTGAGAATTCTGGCAAAGCCCCAACGTTTAACGAGGATTTCAAGGAGCCCCGAACGCAATGCCTTCAGTCCGTCGCTCACGGTGCCTTGATTCCACCGGTTTCAGCCGGTGGCGAAAGTTTAATTCTTGTGTTTGTTGCCGCTTTCGCAACATTAAACATGAACAACAAACACTTTGTGACGATTCAATAATGCATAATTCATTTAAGTTATGATCTTACTCATGAAAAACAAGTTTTTACCAATATTCTTGGCCTTGATTGCACTAGGCTGTTGTCAATCTAACGCCGGGGAAAACATTGCTATTGACGCCAGCAGCGACATGCGAATATTTGGTCCCTTGGAACAAAAGCCTTCTTCGGTATATGCTGAGATTTCCATTGATATTCGAGCTGGATGTCTTTTTTATACAATCAAAAATCAGGGCAACCATGACTCGCAATTGTCAACTTCGCCTATTATGAACTACGATGATTTCCGCATGTTATTTTCATGCGATGACACGACTATCCCCGACAAGCGTGTATTTAAGGTTTCTATGCGAGCGAAGTGGGATGAATTGACTTTCCCCAAAACCGAAAAAATTCAAAGATTTCGGAATTTGCTTTTGTTTCGAAATGAGTTTTTATGCAAATCCGCTCCTATATGGAAATTCACATTTTGGGATAAAGAGGGTTTTTCAGAAAATAGCACAAAACATCTGGAGTATAATGTCACATCGTCAATTCGAACAACAGAAACAGACGGCACTGGCAAAGCGAGTCCTTTGATCATCAATTCTTCTACGGTGTTGCTGAAAAGACAGATTGGCTCTTTGCTAGCATTACAAAGAAAGGCGGCACAGGATGAAAACGAGGCCGTCGTACCTTTTCCCATGATCCCGGCCAAGCCTTCTGCTCGTCTTTTATTGGATAAATCAACTGGACATATAACGATTACAATTTCAAATGAAGCTAATATTCAAGAGTTTCATGAAGTTTGTCCTGTTCGCATGAATGTTGGAGCGCATTTTGGAAACAGTCAGCAAGAAGATGTCTTTTTCTCGCGATTTTATGCGTCAAGCAATACACACAAAATTGATGCGCCCAGCATCCAATTCTCCGAAGAAGATCGCATTTTCGATCTTGATGGCAACGAATCGGTCGGCAAGGAGTGTAAAATCTGGGAACTGGCTATCTGGCCGCAACTGGTCGATGCCATGAAAGCCAATCGTTCCGAGAAATTCACGATCCGCTATCCAGTTTGCGTCGAGCTGATCGGCAAATTCGACAACGTGCCGCTCAACGAGGAAGGTTTCAGCATCGTCCCCCACGAAGAGACCGCCGAGTTGACCATCGACTACCGCACGATGATTCAAATGGAAAAACTCCGTGAAGCTTCTTCGACGGAGTAAGAGTTCAGTTACGGAAGCGGCTTCGTCGCGAGTCGGCTGCCGGACGGGAGTGACATTGGGAAAATCGTTCTGTTTTGTCCGGTACCACTTCTAGCACCACCAGCATCTTTACCGTTCCGATAAAGATGCTGGCCGTCGCCCCAACTCGCGACTTTTTATAGAGTTACAAACTACCCCCGACAGGATTCGGACCTGTGACCTACGGGTATGATGCCCGTCGCCCTGTGGTCGCCGACAAGACCGAGCGACATTGGGAAAATCGTTCCGTTTTATCCGGTACCACTTGGGGACCCACTGGCATCTTTACCGTTCCGATAAAGATGCTGGTCGACGTTGTAAAGAGCAACGTCTTCAAGAGTTACAAACTACCCCCGACAGGATTCGGACCTGTGACCTACGGTTTAGGAACTTCTGTTGCTGTGGCCGGTGGTTTTGACGCAAGTCTTTGTGTTATCGTGAGTTAGGGTGAAGACGCCAGCATCTTCCAAGTTGGGAAAACGTGGAAAATCGTCTACTATTGGATTGGACTTTTTTGGCACCACTGGCCTTTTCGAAGGCGTTGTTCTCGTTGCGCAGACGTAAGTCGTGAATTGCCCATGAGTGTCGTCAAAATCCTACGGTCTGTCCCCACGGTCTTTTGCACCTCGAAATCCTTGGCGTCAGGACGCCCAGTTTTACGCCGTGT
>QMCD01001652.1_pt1 | contig 13948 bp, 8 predicted proteins | sample 1821841 | NCBI WGS metagenome assembly QMCD01 (sample SAMN01991225, study PRJNA193472) | Termite gut metagenome, whole genome shotgun sequencing project. | isolation source: worker | host: Macrotermes natalensis | reverse complement strand
CGGACTGGATACTCCCGGCACCAACCAGCGTTTTTATCGTGTCGGTTCCGACGGCACGCTTACCGACGCGACATCGCTTTTCGACAAGAAAAGTCCCCTGCTGCAATAGCCGAAGAGCGATTTTGTCGATAATTTTCGGCAGATTGCAGACAACTGACAATTTTTCAGTACCTTTGCCACAAAGGACAAAAGAATGAACAGGCAGAATATAATATCGGCTGGAAAGATGATGGCGATCGTGGTGGCTCTGTTGGGCGCTATGTTTTGCGGCGCGGCACTCGCTCCCGTTTTGGGAGGAGGAGGCGACCTGAATGCGCTATCTAATCCCACCACGTCGGGAGGAGAATGGTTGTTCGGGATCGCTCCTCTCTACAACATTCTGTTCGGAGTGACACTTATAGTGTGTGGGTTGGTGCTGACGTCGACTTTCGGGCTGGCGGAGAGGCGTCCTGTGCTTGCGACCCTCATTCTCGTTTTCGGCACGCTCACGGCTCTTTTAGGCATACTTGCGGTAGCGTTCGTCTATCGCAATCCCTTTTCGTGGATGACCGGCATCGTCGGCCTCGCGATCTTCATCGACGCCCTGTGCCTTGGCATCAGCCTCTCTTCCTCCCGCAACTCCTGATTCCCATCCCGGGTGTCTAACTTAAAATAATCGGAACACAGATTGCGAATTAAAAATTTTTGTTTTACCTTTGCACTCTCTTAAGGGGGATTAGCTCAGTTGGCTAGAGCGCTTGCATGGCATGCAAGAGGTCACGAGTTCGACTCTCGTATTCTCCACCCGGGGGGCCTGACTAAAGGCCCCTTTTTTGTATCATTACCCCTTTTTTTGTTCGGTGATAATGCCAAAGTGGCGCCATGCTCGTCGTTCCGGACGATCCCGTTTAGAGCGTCACGCCGGTTTTGAAGATGGCGAGCTCCTTGAATCCCGCGAGTTCGTGTTTCAGAGGGCGGCCGTCGCAGACGGCGATGACGAAATCGACGAAATCGGCCAGCACCTGGTCCATCGTGCGCCCCTCCAGAAGTTGCCCTGCATCGAAATCTATCCAGTTTGCCTTGAACCGCGCCAGATGTGAATTTGTGGCGATCTTCATCGTCGGCACGGGCGCACCGAAAGGCGTTCCGCGGCCGGTGGTGAAGAGCACGATCTGGCATCCCGACATCGCGAGCGCCGAGGCGGCCACAAGGTCGTTGCCCGGAGCGTTCAGCAGGTTCAGTCCGTGGCGGCGAACGGGCTCGGCGTAATCGAGCACGTCGACCACGGGCGAGTCGCCCCCCTTCTGCGTACAACCCAGCGACTTGTCTTCCAGAGTGGTGATGCCTCCCGCCTTGTTGCCCGGCGAGGGATTTTCATATATCGGCTGGTCGAAACGGCGGAAATAACCCTTGAAATCGTTGATGAGCGACACGGTACGGTCAAAAATATCCCGGTCGGCGGCGCGGTTCATGAGGATCGTCTCGGCGCCGAACATCTCGGGCACCTCGGTGAGGATCGACGAACCGCCGCGCGCGATAAGCCAGTCGGAAAAACGCCCGACGAGGGGATTGGCCGTGATGCCCGAAAAACCGTCGCTGCCGCCGCATTTCAGCCCCACGGTCAGAAGCGACACAGGCAGAGGTTCGCGCCTGTCGACCCGCATCCTTTCCACGAGTCCGGCTGCGAGGCGGAAACCCTCCTCGACCTCGTCCTCCACCTCCTGCGCGATGAGAAAACGCACCCGCTGCTCGTCCCACGAGCCCATCACCCGCTTGAAGTCGGCCTGCTGGTTGTTCTCGCAACCGAGGCTCAACACGAGCACTCCGCCCGCGTTCGGGTGTTTGGCTATGGTGGCGAGTGCGCGCTGCGTGTTCACATGGTCGTCGCCCAACTGCGAACAGCCGAAATTGTGGCTCCACACTCTGATATCGTCTATGTGGGCGACGTCGAGTTCGGCCCTCACACGGTCGGCGATGGCCTGAGCTTGCCCGTTCACGCAACCCACGGTGGGCACTATCCACAGTTCGTTGCGAATGCCCATGCGGCCATCGGCGCGCAGATAACCGTTTATAACCACCCCGTCGCTTCGCGACACCCCTCCACGGGAGAGGAATTCCCCTCGCTCGTCGGTTGGTTTTGCAGGCTCGTAGGTGTATTCGAGGTCGTCATGCAGGTTGGTGCGCACGTTGTGGGTGTGGACATGCTCGCCGGGAGCTATCGCGGCCGTGGCGTGCCCTATCGGATAGCCGTATTTCACGACGTCGGCGCCCTCGGCTATCGGCACAAGAGCGAACTTGTGTCCGACCGGAACGCCTGGCATCTCTTTTATCGCAACGGCAACATTATCCGCAGGATGAATCTTAATGAAATTATCCATTATCAATTATCCATTATCAACTCTTTCAGCGCCGCCATCATCCCCTTGTTAAGGATGTTTTCGGCCGCCGCCGCGGCAAAGGGGATGATATCGGGAACCGTGGCCGAAAAATCCTCGCCCCATATCTTGCGATTGCGCACAATGCCGCCGATCCACCCTTCCACGTCGTCGGCGTCGAAAGTCGAGCGAATGAACTCCACGGCCTCGGGATTGTCCGACGGGGTGAACTCCACCTCGCCGCGGCCGCTGTACAGCACCGCCAGCGCGCCGAGCGAAAAGATCGTAAGACGGGCTATGCGGCCCTCCTTGAGATAGTTGTCGCGAACGGTGGGCCAGTCGCGCGCCTCCCACTTCGAGATCGAATTCAGAGAGATGTCTTTCAGATAGTGCCTCAAATAGGGATTGTAGAAACGTTCCAGTATTTTATCGGCGAACTCGCGCAGTTCGGCGGGGTCTTCGTCGATCATCGGCAACACCTCCTCCGAGACCATGCGGCTCACATATTTCTCCACCTCGGGGGTGTCGAAAGCGTCGCGTACCGTCACGCAACCCAATTGCAGGGCCACCGGATCCATGGCGGTGTGTGCGCCGTTGAGAATACGCACCTTCTTGTCGCGAAAACTCTTGATGCTCTCCATGAAAAGGACATTGTACCCCGCCTTGTCGAGCGGCAAACGCTCGCGAATTACCGGGTCGCCCCCTATGGCCCACACGTGGAAAAACTCGCCCTTCACCACGAGGTTGTCGTCGAAACCGGTCTCGGCCTTGATCTCGTCGATATCGTCCTTCGGAAAACCGGTCACGATGCGGTCGACGAGCGTGTCGTAGAAGTGGCAGGCGTTCTCCACCCACCCGGTGAATTCACTCTCCAGACCGTTCGCCGCCGCGTGGCGCAACACATATTCGCGCAACGTCGAACCGTTGTTCTCGATCAACTCGCAACAAACCACGCAAAGCCCCCGGGCGGGGTCGCCGCCGAACTTCCGCCACCTCTTATACAGGAGCGCGGTCATCTTGGCGGGGAACGATGCGGGCGGAAGCGCCCACAGGTCGTCTCCCTCCTCCCAACGGATCCCGGCCTCGGTGGTGTTCGAGATCACCGTTTCGAGTTCGGGGCTAAGGAAAATCTCCTCGTAACGCGCGTACTCGCGATAGGGGTTCACTATTTCGGCAATGCTCCCGACGAGCGATATCTCGCGCACCGGCTTTTTATCCTTGATGCCTTCCAGCACGACGTGGTACATGCAGTCCTGCTCGCGCATCAGTTCCTCTATGCGTTCTCCGCCGGGGATCGGCTGCACCGCCGCCACGCCGTGCGACATCACACCATGGCGGTTGGCGCCGTCGATCATCCAGTCGACGAACGCGCGCAGGAAGTTCCCTTCGCCGAATTGCAATATCCTGACGGGATAATCTATTTTATCGACCGTCGTCCTGTTAAGTTTTTCCATTGTCCGTGATTATTTTCGTTCTCACAAAACTATCCATAAAAACCGAGACGGGTTTGTATTTTTTGGTAAATTTGCGGCAATAATTACCCGTTCTCCGCCAAAAAAGCGGGGACGGAAGAAAAATCCCGGTTTTCGGATAAAATTTCCCTGTCCGGCCTTTATATTATAAAGTACCTTTGAGTATTGAAAAATTCCGTTGCCTTATGAAACCCTTGCTGACCATTGCCGCCGCCCTCGTGGCACAAATTTCGGCCTTTGCCGCCACCCCCGATTTCGTCGTCGCCCTGGATGGAACGGGCGATTTCTCTTCGGTACAGGCCGCCGTCGACGCCGCTCCCGACTACACAAAGGACGGCCCCGTGGTGATATTCGTCAAGGACGGTACCTATCGCGAACGGGTGACGGTTCCTGCCAATAAAACCTGGCTCACGCTCGTCGGCGAAAGCGCCGAAGGGACGATCATAACGGGCGACGTCTACGCCTCGCAGGTCGGTTCCACGGGCCACACGGTCGGCACTGCCGGAACTGCCACGGTCTATCTCCACACCGACGATTTCACCGCTCTGAACATAACTTTCGCCAACACCGCCACCCATCCGCAGGGTATAGGCGACGTGGGGCAGGCGGTCGCAGTCTGCATCACGGGCGATAAGATACGTTTCACGGGCTGCCGCTTCATCGGCAATCAGGATACCCTCTACACGATGGGAACGGGCCGCCTCTTGTTCGACGATTGTTATATCGAAGGCACGACCGACTTTATTTTCGGCGCCTCGACCGCGTTTTTCGAGGGTTGCACCATCCACAGCAAGCGCAACAGCTACATCACCGCCGCCTCTACCCCCGAGGGCGCTCCGTTCGGATACGTATTCCGCGGTTGCCGCCTCACGGCCTCACCCGGCATCACGAAAGTCTATCTGGGACGTCCGTGGAGACCCTTCGCGAAGACCGTCTTCATCGACTGCGAGATGGGGCCCCACATCCGCCCCGAGGGGTGGCATAACTGGAGCAAACCCGAAGCCGAGGCCACGACCTTCTACGCCGAGTACGGCAACACCGGCCCGGGGGCCGACACCTCCTCCCGGGTTCCCTGGTCGCACATCCTCACTTCCGACCAGGCCGCGCTCTACACTCCGGACAATGTACTGGGAGAGTGGATGAATTAGAATTACGAGTTACGAATTACGAATTACGAATGATCTACGCGATATATTATGCTAAGCGAATTCGTGCGTTAGCTGAACTCGTAACTCGTAATTCGTAACTCGTAATTCGATTATTTGTTTAGCAGATGAGATTAAAGGGAAAGATAGCCATGCTTATACTGGCCGCGGCGGTGCCCTGCGCCTCCGCGGCGCAGACCGTCTCTCCGGAGTTCATCTTCGAGCGCTACACCTCGCTCGACGGCCTTCCCCACAACTCCATCTCCGATATCTACCGCGACAGCCGGGGCTTCGTGTGGCTCTGCACATGGTACGGCCTGAGCCGCTTCGACGGCTACTCTTTCCGCAACTACCGCACGGTGCCGGGCGACCGCGCGCCGCTCTCCCACAACCGTTTCCGCAACGTTTACGAGGACACCGAAGGCTACATGTGGGTCATAACCTACGACGACCACCTCTACCGCTTCGACCGCCACACCGAGACCTTCGAGGAGGTTCCCGTGCTCTCCGGGGGCGAAGGCGACTACAAGGTGGGCCCGGTGCTCTGCTCGCGGGGCGGCAACACCTGGATCGCCGTCGAGGGGCGCGGCCTGCTCTACACCCGCCCTTCTGGAGCGCACTCGCCGCCCGTCACAGTGAGCCTCGAAGGTACGCTCCATATCGGAGGCCGCATCACCTCCATTGCCGAAGGAGAAGAGGGGCGGATATTCGTCGTTTCGGAGAGGGGTCTTGCGATGCTCTCGCCCGACGGCGGAGGTGGTTTCACCGTCGGACTTCTAAGCGGTGGAGCGGGACACGATCCCTTGCTGTGCGTGGCCGGGGGCAGGGTTTTCTACGCCACCGGAAGCGATGTGGCGATGTTCGACGACGGGGGAAACCCCGCGGGCAGGGTGTCGCTACCGAAAGATGCGCGGATCACGGCCCTCGAGTTCTCCGTCGAGGAAGGTACTCTCTATATCGGCACCCGCCGCCACGGGGTGGCGCGCTATTCGCTGGCCGAACGCAAACTCCATCCCGATCCCGCGCCGCCGGGACGCGTCCGCTATCTGAAGGCCGACAGCCACGGCACGCTGTGGGTGGCGACCGAGCGCGACGGCATTCTGCGCTACGACCCCGCGCGAGGCGACTACAAACACTTCTCGCAGCCGCCTAACGCCGTTTCGTACTATCTCGACACGTTGCCCAGGGTGTTGGAGGCGGGCGAAAGGGTGTGGATCAAGATGAACCGCGTGGGCTTCGGCTATTACGACCGCGCCGCCGACAGGGTTCTGCCTTTCCACAACTCTCCGGGCGAAAGGTTCACCAACGGCGTGCCCTGTTTCACCATCGACAGCGACAACGTACTGTGGATGTCGACCTCCGACCGCGGACTCGACAAGATAACCATCATCGAACCCCGTGCCGACCTTTTCGATCCCACCGGCGGCGGCGCCGAACGTTCGGGCCACGAGATACGTTCGCTCACCGTCGACAGGCAGGGCCGCACGTGGTTGGGCAACAAGAACGGCGAACTTTACTGTTACTCCGCCGACGGAACGCTCGTCAAAAAGTGGCCCGACGCGCGATCCGGACATATCGGCATGGCTTACGCCCTCACGGAGGACAGCGAGGGCCGCATGTGGATCGGCACAAAGGGCGACGGCGTGGTGTGTCTCACCCCGCGCGGCGGCGACTGGACTCTGAGGCGTTTCCGCCACGACCCCGCCGATGCGCGCTCGCTTTCCCACGACGACATCTACTCCATCGCCGAGGATAGCGGGGGACGTCTCTGGTTCGGCTCCTACGGCGGAGCGATAAACATGCTGCCCGACGCCTCGTCCGAGGAGTTTCTCAACACCGCCACGAGTTTCCCGGGCTATCCCTCGCCGCTGGGCCAACGGGTGAGGTGGCTTCATCCGATGCCGGGCGGCGAGATGGCCGTCGGAACCGTCGAGGGGCTGTTGCTGTTCGATCCGGCGGAAGATCCCCGGACGATGACCTTCCGCGTGGTGCAGAAGCGTCCGGGCGACGAGGCGTCGCTGGGCAACAACGACGTGGTGCACATGATGACCGACTCGGGAGGAAGGGTGTGGATATCGACCTTCGGCGGAGGCCTCAACCTTTTCGAGGGATACGGCGATGACGGCCAACCGCGTTTCCGCATCTACTCCGAGAACGAAGGGCTCTCTTCGAACATAGTGCTTGCGGCCACCGAAGGACCCGACGGCGACATCTGGGTCTCGACCGAAAGGGGCGTCTCGCGCCTCGACGCCCGGAAGGGTACTTTCGCCAACTACTCGCGCTGGGACGGCATTCCCGCCGCAACGTTCTCGGAAGCCACGGCGGCCACCACTCCCGCCGGAGACGTGTTGCTGGGCAGTACCACCGACCTTGTCGTGATTCATCCCGGCACCATCTCCTCGTCGGTCGGGTCGAGCGCCCTGAACTTCACGGGAGCGCAGGTCGACAATCGCGACGTGGCCGCCGCCGACGGCCTGATCCTGCCCCACGACTACTCCGTTTTCCGCCTGGAATTCGCCGCGCTTAACCATCGCATGAGGCCGCGCATAAGCTACATGTACCGTCTGGAGGGCTTCGAAAGGGAGTGGACGCGGGTGAAGGATGCCCGCAGCGCGGTCTACACCAACGTTCCGCACGGCGAATACCGTTTCGTGGTGCGCAGCGTAACCGACAGCGGCGCCGACACGGGCGACCGCATCGAGACGGGAATCCATATCCTCACCCCTCCCTGGCTGTCGTGGTGGGCGATCCTGCTCTACGCCGTGACGGGAGCCGTCATAGTCGCGTTTCTCTACCGCATGGGACGCACCCGGCGCAGGCTTCGCGGCGAGGTGCAGGTCGAAAGGCGCATGACGGAGCTGAAACTCAGATTCTTCACCAACATATCCCACGAACTGCGCACCCCGCTGACCCTCATTCTGGGCAGTGTCGAGGAGGTCGGCCGCCGCGAGGCGCTCTCTCCGAGGGGCGAAAGCAACGTGGCGATGGCCCAAAAGAACGCCCGCCGGATGCTGATGCTGATAAACCAGCTGCTCGATTTCCGGAAGATAGCGGGCGATAGGATGGAGATAAAGGTTCGCCGCACCGACATTATCGCCCTCACCCGGAACGTTGTCGAGGATTTCCGCGAACTTGCCGGAAGCCGCCGCATAGAGCTTATGATGAGCACCTCCTCCGAGAGCCTCGAAGTGTGGATCGACGGGCCCAGAATGGAGAGCGTTGTCTACAACCTGCTCTCCAACGCGTTCAAATACACACCCGACGGAGGGCGCATCACGGTGGCGGTGTCGCACAGGGAGGGCGAAGGCCATTTCACCATTGCCGTGACCGACTCCGGAGCGGGCATTCCCGCGGGTAAACAGGAGGTTATCTTCGACCGGTTCGTTCAGGCGGGGGCTCCCGTCGAGGGCCAAGCCCGGGGCACCGGCATCGGGTTGGCGCTTTGTAAGGAGATAGCCGAACTGCACCACGGGACGATCGCCGTGGAGAGCGTTCCGGGACAGGGGGCTACCTTCACCGTGACCCTGCCGATGGGCAACGCCCGTTTCAACATGGATCAGATAGAGTTCCTCGACGGCGACACCGCGCGACGGGAGCATCCCAAAACCATTCCCGGCAGCGTGACGGAGAGTCAGAGGGTGGCGCGCAAATCACCTCCCGGCGCTCCGAAGCTGTTGCTGGTCGAGGACAACCACGAACTGCGGGTATTCATCTACAACAATCTCGTGGACAGCTACAACGTGATGGAAGCGGGCGACGGGGCCGAGGCGCTGGAGATCATCCGCACCTCGCCGCCCGACATCGTCGTCACCGATCTTATGATGCCCCGCATGGACGGCATCGAACTCACCAACGCCATCCGCGCCGATTTCGAGACGAGCCACATTCCCATCGTCATGCTCACCGCGCGCACCGAGACCGACGCCCGCACCGAGGCGATGCGTTACGGCGCCGACGGCTACATCACCAAACCCTTCAGCATGGAGCTTTTGCAGGCGAGGATCGAAAACCTGCTTCGCCTGCGCCGCAATCTGTTCGATAAATACTCTTCGCGCGGCCCCGTCGCGGGACGCGGCATGGGATTGGTCGCCGACGAGGTGGTCGTCACCGACCGCGACGAGAAATTCCTTCGCGACACGATGGAGTGGATCGAAGCCCATCTCGACGACACCGAACTCACCATCGAGAGCATGGCCGTCCATCTGGGCATCGGCCGCACCACCATGTACAACAAGATCAAGGGCCTGACGGGTAAGTCCCCCGTCGAGATAATCAAGGAGTACCGCGTGTCGAGGGCCATGGGACTTTTGCGCACGGGACAGTTCACCGTCTCGGAGGCGGCCTACAAGGTGGGCTTCTCCGATCCGGGCTATTTCAGCAAGTGCTTCAAGGAGCAGTACAAAATATCTCCGGCAGAGTTCCTGAAAAACAATCGTAGCAAATAATTTCAGACGAAAATAGACATTATGAGAAAAATTCTATTCACGACCATCGCCGTTCTTTCGGCGGCGGCGGGCCTCCGGGCCGGAGAGCCGATGTCGGTGCGCATGGCGCTTTCGGAGATGGAGCGCTGGCCCACCGCGGCCCATCTCGACTTCATGGAGGGACGCCTCAAATGGAACTACACCACCGGGTTCGAACTCGACGCGATTCTCGATGTCGACGACCGCTACGGCTACCCGCGGATGCAGGAGTACGCCCTCGAGTGGTACGACGAGATGATCGACGAAAAGGGCAATATCACAACCTACAAGACCGGGAACTACAACCTCGACCACATCCGTCCCGGCGGCCCTCTCTTCAGGCTGTACGACCGCACCGGCGATGTGAAGTTCCGCCGCGCGCTGAGGCTTCTTCGCGAGCAGCTCACGGCTCAACCGCGCACGTCGGGCGGCGGATTCTGGCACAAGCAGATATATCCTCACCAGATGTGGCTCGACGGTCTGTTCATGGCCTCGCCGTGGTACGCCGAGTATTCGTCGCGTTGGGAGCGGGGCGACGAGCGTGCCGCCTCGATGGCGGATATCGCGAGGCAGTTCGTCGTCGTGGCCGAACACACCTTCGATCCCGCGACGGGTCTCTACCGCCACGCCTGGGACGAGAGCCGCTCGATGTTCTGGGCCGATCCCGCCACGGGACAGTCGGCCCACGCCTGGGGACGCGCCCTGGGGTGGTACGTGATGGCCCTTGTCGACGCCCTGGACTGGCTCCCGAAGAACACCCCCGGGCGCGGGGAAATGGTGGAGATATTGCAGGGTATCTACCGCGAACTTCCCCGCTGGGCCGATCCGGAGACGGGAATGTGGTACCAGGTGCTCGACCGGCCGGAACGCGAGGGCAACTACGTCGAGGCCACCGCGTCGGCGATGTTCTCCTACGCCCTTCTGAAAGGCATCCGGCAGGGCAACCTCGACGCCTCGCTCACGCCGTGGGCCGTCGAAACGTATGAAAATCTCGTTAAGACCTTCATCCGCGAAGACCCCGACGGCACCGTTTCGCTCGAAAAGTGTTGCGCCGTGGCGGGACTGGGAGGTAAGGAGATGCGTAGCGGCACCTTCGAATATTACATCTCGGAACCGGTGCGCGACAACGATCCCAAGGGGGTGGGCGCCTTCATCCGCGCGTCGCTCGAGTACGAGGCTCTTGGGAACATCGACTTCGATCCCCGTGCCGGTGAGGTTCGTCCGCTCGCTTTCCCCGGAGCCGAGGGGGGTGGTAAACACGCTACCGGCGGCCGCGGCGGCAGGGTGATATACGTCACCTCGCTCGCCGACGACGGCTCGGAAGGCACCTTCCGCCACGCCGTTCTGCAAGAGGGTCCCCGCACGGTGCTGTTCGCCGTCGACGGAACGATCTTTCTCGAAGACCGGATCGTGATCGAGAAAGAGCACGGCGATCTGACGATCGCGGGCCAGAGCGCACCCGGCGACGGGGTCTGCATCGCCGGAAATTTCGTGACCGTCGAGGCCGACAACGTTATAATAAGGTACCTGCGTTTCCGCATGGGCGACACGACGGGTGTCGAGGGCGACGCCTTCAACGGAAAAGGGGGCGATGGCGTCATCATCGACCACTGCTCGGTGAGTTGGTCGACCGACGAGTGCGCCTCGTTCTACGCGATGCGCAACTTCACGATGCAGTGGTGTATAATTTCGGAGGCGCTCAACTCCTCGGTACACAAAAAGGGCGACCACGGCTACGGCGCGATCTGGGGTGGCCGCAACGCCACTTTCCACCACAACCTGTTCGCCCACAACAACTCGCGCAATCCGCGCCTCGACCATCCGGCCATCTACACTCCGGCCCGGCAACTGACCCATCGCGGCACGGTCGATTTCGTGAACAACGTCGTCTACAACTGGGGCAACACGGCGAGCTACGGCGGCGAGAGGGGCTGGTGGAACTTCGAGAACAACCTGTTCAAGGCCGGGCCCGCCTCGAAAAACCCGCACAGGCAGTTCACCGAGGTTTCGGTCAGCCCCACCACTTCGATGACCCCGGGACGATATTACATCGCGGGCAACGTGCTCGATGGCGCGCCCGAGATCAACGCCGACAACTGGAAGGGAGTGAGACTCGACGGCGATTTCACGCGCGCCGATGTGGATAACGGCGAACGCTTCCCGGTCTTTGTCGACCTTCCGCGCGAGGATGCCGCCGCGGCCTGCGAAAGGGTTCTTGCCGGAGCGGGAGCCTCCCACCGCAGGGACGAGGTCGACGGGCGCGTGATCCGCGAAGTGCGCACCGGAACCGCCACCTACACCGGCTCCGTCAGCGGCCGCGAGGGGATCATCGACTCGCAGAACGACGTGGGCGGCTGGCCCGTGCTCAGGAGCGGCAAATTCTCCAAGGACACCGACGGCGACGGAATGCCCGACCGCTGGGAGAAGCGCCACAAGCTCAACCCCTTCGACCCCTTCGACGGCATCCTGCCGGCCCCCGACGAAAATTACACCAATCTGGAAACATACCTCAACGGGATCGTCGAATAGGCCCGATCCGGGCAACAATAGACAACGATTACTAAAACGCCGTTTGACGCCTGTTCGGAGCGTCTTTCGGCGTTTGTGTATTATCGTTGTTTTTCTTTTTTGAGCGGTTTTTTATTAAGGTCGCAGAGAACCCGATAAACAAGCAGAATTAAAGCCGCCATTTGCTAATAATTCAACTATAAAGTTGATTATTTTGCCATTTTACTTGACAAACGTCATTTTATTTATTACTTTTGCACAAAATTTGAAAGGATATGGCTACACGGGAAGAAGAGGAAAGATTTCTCAATAGATTCCACGCCAAGTTGAAGATATGGGAAATTGTTTTTGTTAACCGTGAGAAGAATGTGCAGGCATTGTTGGAATTGGAGATTGCACCGAAATATCGGGAGGAAGTAATCAAAGAGATTGTTGTCGAAGATTATTCCGAGGGACCTATTATTGATGATCTTAATTATTATGGAGAAATGTGGATATTCGGGAAAGATGTAAAAGGACAGGAGGTATATATTAAAATCTCTCTCGGCAATACTGATCGCGCCACAATTTGCATCTCTTTCCACAAAGCGGAGCACCCTATGAAATATCCATTAAAGGAGAAAGCGCTATGAAAAGTCCATTTACCGGAGGAGAAACTCGATTGATGCAAGAGTCGCGCGAGCTGACTTTTCGCAAGGAGAAATTCGCGTATGCGGCACATTATTACGTCTGTGCAGATACGCAAGAAGAGTTCACGACGACCGAGCTCGATGAGTTGAATATCAATCAGGTTTACAACCAATATCGTGTCAAATATGGGATTCCGTTCCCGGATGAGATCAGCGATATCCGGGCTTGCTATGGTTTGTCCGCAGCCAAAATGTCGGAGATATTGGGATTGGGGCCCAATCAATACCGCCTCTATGAAAATGGGGATATCCCAAGTGAAGCGATAGGTAAGCAATTGAGGAGCATACTCGATCCTGAGGTATTCATCAAGGTCGTAAGAAATGCGGAGAACCAGTTTCCTCAAGCCGAATTCGATAAGATATTAAAAAAGGTAGAGCATTGTATCCATCAAATGGATGAGAAGACCAAGCATCACGAGGTGTTCGGCACCTATCACCGCTCGGAGGTCAATGGTTATGCACCTCAGTCTTACAGCAGGCTGAAGAATATTATGCTCTATTTCATAGACAAATGTGGGGGCGTGTTCAAGACCAAGATGAATAAACTCCTGTTCTATACCGATTTCCTTAGCTATAAGCTGCGCGGCATAGGGATGAGTGGCCTGGCATACAGAGCCATCCAATATGGTCCTGTTCCCTCGCAATGGGGCGTCGTTTACGGACTGATGGATGATATCGACCATGAGATAGTTCCGTTCCCGTCGGGAGATTCGGGCGAGAAACTGTATTCGGAAATACAGCCCGATATGAGTGCCTTATCGCAAGAGGAAATAGATATCTTGGATGTCATCCTGCAAAGATTCCGAACCACGACATCAAATGATATTTCCGAGATAAGCCACGAAGAAGATGCGTGGAAAGATTACGTCGACACCAAGGATTTCATCAGCTATAGCAAGGCATTTTCTTTGAAGGCGCTATAAAGGTCGTTGTGGATTTGGAATCCTCGAATAGTGGAGAAGAACGGGGCCGGACGATTAGTTCGGCCCCGTTTTTTGTAGCCTCGACAAATTTTACCATAAATCCGCCAAAAATTACGGGCGGGTGGGGGAGCGAAAGTTTAGCTTTGCATTACCAAAAATAACCGAACTATAACGATGAAACCAACCGCTTCAATACTGCTTGCCGCACTTGCCCTTTGCGGCGCCCTCTCTCCCCTGCGGAGCGAAGCACAATCCAAACCCGCTTTCGAGATCGCCTCTCCGGCTCCGGTCGTGATTCCTGCGGGCGGGGTCGCTCTCACCGATTTCGGAGGCACGGGCGACGGAGTGACGCTCAACAGCGCCGCTTTCGAGCGCGCCATCGCCGCCCTCGACG
>QMCD01001527.1_pt2 | contig 13957 bp, 6 predicted proteins | sample 1821841 | NCBI WGS metagenome assembly QMCD01 (sample SAMN01991225, study PRJNA193472) | Termite gut metagenome, whole genome shotgun sequencing project. | isolation source: worker | host: Macrotermes natalensis | reverse complement strand
AACTTGATATTCCCCAAAAAACTTTTTATAAAGAAATCAGTGGATATAATGTATACGTCAATCGTAAAGATCCGGATACCGGAATGATGTATAATATGATGATATACGATTTCAGTGATGGATTTGACAATGCAAGGGTAACCGTTGCCGATTCGGGTAAATTAAAAGCTTCCGAAGATAAACGATACCTGGTACTTACAATCTATGACGGCGAATCGTTTGAAAACCTGAAAAAACAAAATTACCGCAACAGGAATGAGAAAATTCCTTACCGCAGGGAAAAATTCAGTTTGAAAGAATTGTTGATTGCTTTCGATGCCAATTTCACAATGATGGACGAATCTGCGATGCAGGAACGTGATTTTTCTAAGAATCTGAGTCAGTTACGCGTATATATAGATTCCGTATCCGTTGCAAATGATAGTATCGATAACGGTATTGTGAGATATTTACAAACTTATACCTATTCACAAGCGCTTCGGAAAGAGCCGGCAGATGCTTCAAAACCTTTGCTGCAAGCGCAAAAACAGGACACATTCGTAATTGCCGGTTTTGACTCTTTTTTTAATGAAAGAGACTTGAATCAACAGAGAAAAGTAGTTTCTACGGCAAAATCAAAAGCTGAAAATATAATGAATGAACATCAATTTAATAGTTTCAGCCAAGCGGATAGACGAAAAGTATTCATCGGACATCAAATAGAACTTCACCGTAAATTTACATTGTCTTTTGCCTGTTTGGTTTTCCTTTTTATCGGGGCTCCTTTAGGTGCAATTATCAGGAAAGGAGGATTGGGAATGCCTGCAGTCATATCGGTATTTCTTTTCCTGTTCTATTATTCAATAGATATTTTCAGTATTAAGTTGGCTAAACAAAGCGTATTGCCGGTATGGGCAGGAATGTGGTCAAGCACATTTATTCTCTTTTCGTTGGGAATGTTTTTTACTTATAAAGCTGTTAATGATTCTGTTATGTTTAGCTCTGATGCGTGGACAGGATTTTTCAAACGTTTGATTGGCAGAAAAGAAGTTCGTAATTATCAGAGAAAAGAAGTTATTATGACTTCTCCCGATTATGAAAATGATGCGCAGATGATTATGAGTCTGACGGAACGCTGTTCGAGATATTTGGATGCCCATAAAAAGAAATTCAATTATATCAATTTTTGGAAACAAGCAGGCGATAATGCTTACATAGAAAGTTTGGGAGAAGATCTCGAACTTATTATCGAAGATTTACGCAATACAGATGAAAATTATATTATCGGGAAGTTGATGGATTATCCTGTGATTAATTCAAAACAACCTGTCTTTATGAAAGAATCACAAATAAGGTTATTCTGTATGTGGTTTTTTCCTGTCGGCATCATTTTCTATTTATGGGAATCATATAAAGAAAAGGGACTAAAACGAGAGATTGAAATTATAAGAAAAGTAAATGACGAGTTACTTGTTGAAATAAAGAAAAAATGTTCAAATTAAACACCATAGAAGAAGCGATAGAAGACTTTCGCGAAGGAAAATTCCTCATTGTGGTAGATGATGAGGATAGGGAAAACGAGGGTGATTTTATTGTTGCCGCAGAAAAAATTACTCCTGAAAAAGTCAATTTTATGATGACTTACGGTCGGGGATTACTCTGCGCTCCGATTACGGAAGAACGTTGCGAAGAATTGGAGCTGGAAATGCAAACCACAAGAAATACTTCGATATACGAAACCCCATTTACGATCACGGTGGATAAAATCGGCGACGGATGCACAACCGGAGTTTCCATGTACGACCGTGCAGAAACTATCAAAGCGTTGGCAAATCCCGAAACAAAAGTTACAGACTTGGCTCGTCCCGGTCATATAAGCCCCTTGCGCGCTCGTTCCAGAGGCGTATTGAGAAGAGCAGGTCATACGGAAGCTGCCATTGATTTGGCAAGATTAGCCGGATTGTATCCCGCCGGAGCGCTTATAGAAATCATCAATGAGGACGGCACAATGGCCCGCCTCCCGGAATTGATGCAAGTTTCGGAAAAATTCGGCATCAAAATTATTTCTATCAAAGACTTAATCACGTACCTCTACAAAAAAGAATCTTTGGTAGAAAAAGGCGTGACGGTCGATATGCCTACTCAATACGGTCATTTCAAGTTGACTCCATTTCTTCAAAAATCGAATGGTCTGGAACATGTCGCCTTGACTATGGGAACTTGGGAAGAAGACGAGCCGGTTTTGGTTCGCATGCACTCTTCTTGTGCCACCGGGGATATTTTCGGTTCGATGCGTTGCGATTGCGGAGATCAGCTCCATAAATCGATGAAAATGATAGAAAAAGCCGGAAAAGGCGCTGTTGTTTACCTGAATCAAGAAGGTAGGGGCATCGGTTTGATGGATAAAATGAAAGCCTACAAATTGCAGGAAGAAGGATTGGATACTGTTGATGCAAACCTGCGTCTGGGACATAAAGCCGATGAACGGGATTATGGCGTTGGCGCTCAAATCTTACGCGCTATCGGAGTAACAAAAATAAAGCTAATCACAAACAACCCTGTTAAAAGAATCGCTTTGGAAGGATACGGCCTGCAAATAGTCGAAAATGTTCCGATGGAAATCACTCCAAATCCGTATAATCTGCGTTATATGCACACTAAAAAAGAACGAATGGGGCATCTTTTGAAGAAAAGCTAAACATTTGTTTGAATTTTGAAGAAAAGGCATTACTTTTGTAACCGAAATTTATTATTAACTAACAAATTGTATTTTACATGTCACAAGTTTCAGCTCGTTTAGCAAGTTTGTCTCCTTCTGAGACGTTAGCCATGTCGCAAAAAAGTAATGAACTAAAAGCGCAGGGCATCGATGTAATCAATCTTAGCGTTGGAGAACCCGATTTCTTCACACCCGATCACATCAAAGAAGCTGCAAAAAAAGCGATTGAAGAAAACTTTTCTTTCTATTCGCCGGTTCCGGGATATCCGGCTTTGCGCAATGCGATCGTTGCTAAATTAAAAAAGGAAAACAATTTGGATTATAAAGCAGATCAAATTGTGTGTTCCAATGGAGCTAAACAATCGGTTTGTAATGTATTGCTTTCCATTATCGGTCCGGGCGACGAAGTGATAGTTCCTGCGCCTTATTGGGTAAGTTATGTGGAAATGGTGAAGTTGGCGGAAGGTACGAATGTAATCGTAACGGCCGGAATCGAACAGGATTTCAAAATAACTCCTGCTCAATTGGAAGCCGCTATTACTCCTAAAACCAAAGCATTGATTCTTTGCTCTCCTTCCAATCCGACAGGAAGTGTATATTCAAAAGAAGAATTAAAAGGTTTGGCAGATGTAATTGCCAAATATCCAAATATTATCGTGTTATCTGATGAAATTTACGAATATATCAACTACATAGGTAAACATGAAAGTATTGCCCAATTTGAAAATATCCGCGACAGGGTAGTAATCATTAACGGAGTATCTAAAGGTTATGCTATGACCGGTTGGAGAATCGGTTGGATTGCCGCTCCCCAATGGATTGCTTCTGCATGTAACAAATTACAGGGACAATATACATCAGGCCCCAATTCAGTAGCTCAAAAAGCTGCCGAAGCTGCATACCTCGGAGATCAATCGTGCATTGAAGTCATGCGTGTAGCTTTTGACCGCCGTAAAAACCTGATGGTAAAATTAGCTAAAGAAATTCCGGGATTCAAAGTAAATAATCCACAAGGCGCATTTTACTTATTTCCTGATTGTAGTGCATATTTAGGTAAATCGTATAACGGAACAAAAATTGAAAAAGCAGGCGATTTAGCTATGTTCCTGTTGGAAGTAGGTCATGTGGCTTGCGTTGGCGGAGACGCTTTCGGAGCACCCAACTGCATTCGTTTCTCTTATGCTACATCAGATGAAAATCTGGTTGAAGCCATGAAGAGAGTAAAAGAAGCTTTGGCTAAATTAGCTTGATAATACTCATAAGATTGTAATACCTCACACAGATTTCACGGATTACAGTATAAAAATCTGTGTAATCCGTGAAATCTGTGTGAGGTAATTTTATTTTGAGTTGATTGAAATGGTTGCGTCTAGCAAACCGTCGGATTTAGCCGTTAATTTGATGTTCCCGGGTTGGGTATTGTTTTGTACTACAACCAAACATTTGCCATAAAACAAGTTTCGTTCGGGCTTTTTCAATGAATTCGGATCGGTAGGATCTCCGTTGTCGGTACCGGCGATAAAACCTTCTCCTTCAACTGTAAACCGGATCAGGTTGTCTGCAAGCGGGACGACATTTCCGTCTTTATCCAACGCTTCGGCCATAATGAACGACAAGTCTTTTCCCGTGGCTTTGAGCTTTTCCCTGTCGGCAGTCAAACGGATGGAAACCGGTTCTCCAGCAGTTTTAATCTCTTTGCTTAGAAATTCTTTGCCATCTTTGTAGGCAACAGCTTTGATGCTTCCCGGTTCGAATGGGACGCGCCACCAAACACGCAGATCATCTCCTTCTTTTTTCTTCGTTCCCAACGATTGGCCGTTCAGGAACAATTCGATCTCGTCGGCATTATTGTAATACACCCAAATGTCGGTATCTTCTCCCGGAGTCCAATTCCAGTGCGGGAAAACATGCAGTACATCTTTATCTGTCCATTCGCTTTGATACATATAATAGACATCTTTCGGGAAACCGCACAAGTCGATAATACCGAAATACGAACTGCGCGACGGCCACCAAAAAGGAGTAGGCTCTCCGAGGTAATCGAAACCTGTCCAAATATATTGCCCTGAAATGAAATCGTTTTCCTTGACCAATTTCCATGTTTCTTCATGGGTAGTTCCCCAGGGAACGTGGTTGTTATCGTAGGATGAACATTGATTATAATCTTGGAAAAAAGGCTTATCCCATGCTTCCGGCCAAATATATATGCTATCGGAAGGCATCTTGTAGAATCCCCGGCTCATCAGCGCAGATACGGTTTCTGATCCGATAAACGGTTTGCCGGGGAAATTCTGCGGTACGGTTAAATAATCCGGTGTTTGATAATTGAATCCGATAATATCCAAAGCGCCTGACCTGAATAAATGATTGGCTGTGCGGGCTTCATTACAACCGGCTGTTACCGGACGTGTGGGGTCGAGAGTTTTGACTATTTCCGCCAATTTTTGTGTGAGCAACATATTGAAAGTCACTTCTCCCGATTCAAATTCTTTCGGGTCTATCTTCTTGGCGTTGTTTAGCAATACATTCGCTTCCTGCAAATCCAATACCTCGGTTCCGGCGTGCGTCCATTGTTCCAACACTTCATTTCCGATGCTCCACATAAATATGGAAGGATGATTTCTGTCGCGAAGAATTAAATCCGTCAAATCTCTTTCGTGCCATTCCGGAAAATATTGGGAATAATCATAGGCCGATTTCTTTTTCACCCACATATCGAAAGCTTCGTTCATAACGATAAATCCCATCCGGTCGCACAAGTCGAGCAGTTCGGGAGCCGGCGGATTGTGAGCGCAACGGATGCCGTTGCATCCCATTTCTTTCAATATTTCCAATTGCCGTTCGATAGCCCTGTAATTAACGGCAACTCCCAGGCAACCTAAGTCATGATGGTTGCATACGCCATTGATTTTCAATTGTTTTCCGTTAAGAATAAACCCTTTTTCCGCATTGAATTCAAAAGAACGGATACCAACAGCAGTTTCGTATTCATCGATGGTTTTTCCTTCTTGTTTCAATCTTGTAATTATTTTGTAGAGATAAGGATTTTCAACCGACCACAGAGTAGGAGAGTATACTTTTATTTCCTGGGCAACAGAACTTATTCCTCTTAACGATTGGGAAAACGAGCGAGATTTACCCACAACTTTTCCATTGTGGTTTACCAATATATTTTCGATCGAAATATCCGGCTCTTTCCTTGTTGTGTTTTGGATACGGGTAACGATGTAGATTTTAGCCGAATCTTCCGAAACTTCGGGGGTAGTGATATTGATTCCCCATTGTGCGACATGAACAGGGTCTTTAGTGACCAGCCAAACATTCCTGTAAATACCCGAACCTGAATACCAACGCGAATTAGGCTGGTTTGAATTATCCACTTTAACGGCGATTACATTCGGTTCTCCGAATTTGATGTGCGGCGTTAGATCATAACGGAACGAAATATATCCGTTGGGACGTTTACCTACGGAAACTCCATTGATCCAAACTTCACTGTTCCAATAAACACCGTCGAAATCGATATAGATTTTTTGTCCTTCTTTTTCTTTTTCAACAGTGAATGTCTTGCGATACCAACCGGTTCCGCCGGGCAAGGCTCCACCGCCGGGAGTTGCTGCATTATCTTTCGAAAAATCGAATTCGATACTCCAGTCGTGAGGCAAATCGAGCGCTCTCCAACCGGAATCGTCTATATCTATCGAAGAATAATCAGCGATATTGTCGGATAACATAAATTTCCAATCGCCGGTAAAGTCCTGCGGAGCAAAAGCTTTATCAAATGATGCAGTACTACAGGCACACAAAAAAATCGTTGAAACGATGTAAAAAAGTCGATGTTTCATTGTTCAATAATTTAAGATTGATTTTTTTACAAATATATGAAATTCTGAAAAAATAAGTTAACTTTGTTACATAATAATTGGATATTATTTACCATTAAAAACAGAGTCAAATGAAACACTTGCTACTACAGAAAACCGTTATTGCGGTTTGTTTTTTTTGTTGGTGTTGTATGCCGTTTATTCATGCGCAACATCATGGATATCAACCGTATCTTCTCAATGAGCCGGTAGATATAAGTCCTGATTTCAGGGATTTTACAAACACTTATTTCCTTGCGGATAGTCTTGCTTCATTCGAAGCAAGTAACGGCACAGGAAAAATCAAGTATCAGAGAGCCGTATATCATACACGGGTGGCATTTAGTAATATGTTGGCAGTTCTTCGTCCGTTTCAGACCATTGAATTTCCCGAAGTATATGCCGTGAATCCGGAGCTTCCTTTTTCTATCGAATTTGTGACTCCTCGAACGATTCGTCTTCGTGCTCAAAGCGCCCCGATAACAAAGCCGCTTCCTGAATCACCTATGTTGGTGCAAACCCCACCGCAAGACTATTCGTGGAAATATACGAAAACTCAAAACGGACATCGTTATAAAAGCGAATTCGGAAGTGTTGAAATTACCGAGAGTCCTTTTACGATAAGGATCTTTGATAAATCAGGGAAATTGGTTACCAAAACCCGGCACAATATACAGAACGACACGACGTATCATCCGAATCTTCCTTTTGCTTTTGTAAGAAGAGTCGGCGATTACAGTCGCAGCTTCAATGCCGCTTTTGATTTGACGCCGGATGAAAAAATATTTGGTTGCGGGGAATCTTTTACTTCGCTCAATAAACGCGGGCAAAAGCTTGTCCTTTGGGTCGACGATGCCAACGGTGCAGAAAACCAGACAATGTATAAACCGATTCCATTTTACATGAGTAGTAACGGTTATGGCGTGTTCATGCATACTTCTTCGCCTATCACTTGTGATTTCGGCCGTTCGTTCTTGGAAGCAAGCAACCTGATGATCGGCGACGATGCACTGGATTTATTTATTTTCATAGGAAATCCAAAGGAAATTTTAGATGAATATACCAATCTTACCGGAAAATCTCCCATGCCTCCTTTGTGGTCTTTCGGCACATGGATGAGCCGTATTACTTATTTTTCGCAAGAAGAAGGTTATGATGTGGCAGCTAAAATCCGCTCCAATAAAATACCTGCCGATGTGATTCACTTCGATACCGGATGGTTTGAAGATGATTGGGAATGTGATTACGAATTTTCAAAAAGCCGCTTCCCCAATCCGGAAAAAATGATTGCCGACCTCAAAAAAGATGGTTTTCATATCAGTTTATGGCAAATTCCGTATTTCATTCCTCAAAACAAATTTTTCAGGGAAATTGTGGAAAAGAACCTGTTTGTCGGAGATGCGAAAGGAAATGTGCCTTACGAGGATGCTATTCTGGATTTTTCAAACCCGAAAACAAGAACATGGTACCAAGATAAATTGGCAGGATTGCTGAAAATGGGCGTTGGAGCAATCAAAGTCGACTTTGGTGAAGCTGCTCCGCACGTAGGATTATATGAGTCAGGAACTACCGGATTTTATGAACATAATTTATACCCATTGAGATATAACCAAACTGTTAATCAGGTTACCAAAGAAATTACCGGAGAAGATATTATGTGGGCGCGTAGCGCCTGGGCGGGAAGTCAGCGTTATCCTGTTCATTGGGGCGGCGACCCTGCCAATACGGATAATGCGATGCTTTCTTCGTTGCGTGGCGGATTATCGCTCGGAGTTTGCGGATTTTCTTTCTGGAGTCATGATATCGGTGGTTTTGTTATGCAAACACCTGAAGAATTATACCGTCGTTGGTTGCCTTTTGGAATGCTTATTTCGCATACCCGTACACATGGCGCTCCTCCTAAAGAACCCTGGTTATACAACGAATCATTTACGGATGCTTTCCGCGAAAGCGCTGAAATGCGTTACAAATTAATGCCTTATATCTATGCACAGGCAAAAGAATCTACAGAAAAAGGTCTTCCGATGCTAAGAACGTTATTCATAGAATTCCCCGACGACCCGGGAGCCTGGCTGATAGAAGACCAATACATGTTCGGTGCGGATATGCTTGTTGCTCCGCTTTTTATGGCCGGACAAAAAGAACGGAATGTATATCTCCCCGGCGGAAATTGGGTGGACTATCAGACCGGACAAATATACCGGGCAGGCTGGAACAAAATTCAGGCAGGCAAAATACCGGCTGTTATCCTGATTAGAGAAGGTGCCACTATTCCACATATCCAATTAGCACAGTCTACAGCTCAAATGGATTGGTCGAAACTGGAAATGATTGTATACGGTAAAGAATTGTCCGAAGCTCAGGGACTCGTTTGTATTCCCGGCGAAAATGTGTTGCATACCGTTACGATGGCAAAAGACGGAGAGTTGTTTAATATAACTTCAGAGCCGATTTCGTCAGTGAAATTTAGTGTAACGGCACATTGATCATCTCGTAAAATAGTAAAAATTAACCCGCATTTGTTGTTGAACAATGCGGGTTGGTTTTTTACCTTTATAGATTCTATTACTTACCTGTTGCCCCGTTGATAATAGATTGAATAATATCAGAGTGAACTTGTTCTCCTGTTGTCCGGTTAAACAGGCCTGATGCATTGTTTCCTGTAGGTCCATTATCCCAATAGAATGGAATAAGGCCTCTGCTTCTTGATGATTTTGTAATGTAATACATATAATTATTACGTGACTTGACATGATCGATCAAATCTTGACCGGTAAGAGTTGCACGATAAGTTGCGCAGTATTCTCCTAAAATAACAGGAACACCTTTATCTACGAAATTAGTTTTCATTTTTCCAAACTGTTCGTCGGCAAAATCTTCCTGTGCCCAATTTGAAACATTGGGACTTCTGTTGGCAAACTCTTTTCCCCATAAAAATTCCACACTTGTATTATTGAGCGTAAAATCATACGGATCATAGTAGTGTATTTCTGCCATCAAACGGTCGGAAACAATGTCGACCGGCATTTCCAAAAATTCGATAGCGAAATCAATATTTGTATTGTATGCTTGTACAACTAAGTTACGCCAAGCATTTTTTCCTCCAGTAGAACGAACAGCATCTACAAATGTTTGATTAAAAGATAATTGTACATCTATATATTCGGGAGTTGGTCTATTGTAATTAGCATGTACTTCATTTGTTCCGGCAAAGAGTAAATGTTCGTCATAATTGCGAAAATAAGTCGCAATTTGTTCCCATAAAGCTCTTTGTTTTCTATTTATTGCTTCTTGTGTTTCATAAAACGGATTATTTTCTAACCAACCACCATCCCAGTGAATATTGATTATGGCATACATATCGTTCTCTACAATATAGTCTACTACCTCTTTAATACGAGCAAGACGAGAGGCTTTTATTGTATGTGTTTCCTGATCTTCCATATAATAGTCCCAAGCGCAAGGAATGCGAATAGCATTGAATCCGGCAGCTTTTACACCATCAATCAGTGTTTTAGTTACTACCGGGTTACCCCACATTGTTTCATCTGCTGTTTGATTATTCGAATCAATAGCTTCCAAAGAGTTTCCGAGATTCCAACCAACAATCATTTTGGCAGCTAATGTAACAGCATTACTTTCTACTCCGGTTTTATCATTTGGAATATCAAATACTGTTCCTACCTGCTTGATTGTAATTATTTCTTTGACTGTGCCTAATGAAAATGTAATAGTACCTTCACGAGGAGCAAGGCTGGGACTGGTTGCAATAACAAAGTCACGTTTTGCTCCTGATGTCTGCGAAGCTGTAATCCAACTGCCGCTAACTTCAACTGCGTATTCTCCTGAAGATTCTATTGTAAAACTGATAGTTTTACCTGCTGCCGGTATATTCTGTTCCTTATCTCCGATTATTATAAGTGGAACACTGATCTGTTTGATTTTTACTTGCTGAACTAGTCCTTCTGCAGTTACTGTAAGAGTTGCTTCACGTGGATTAACCGTTGTGTTTTCAGTAACGCTTACTTCTATGGAAGAATTACCTGCTACTCCTGATGTTGGAGAAACGGTACACCATTCTTCAGATATTAAAACACTCCAGGATACATTTGTGCTTATCTCAAGTTCTTGCGTATAAGCATTTTTTCCAAATGATAATTCTTCTTTACTTACGGTTAATTCAGGTGCCACCGATTCTTCTTTTGAACAGGAAGAAAATGCAATTGCCAATAACACAAGGCATAAATTGAATTTAAGATTCTTTATCATAATAATCATTTTTTATAATTTTACAGTTTGAGATTTACCGTCGTATTTCACTGTAATGCCCGATGCTTTTGCAGCATCGACACCAACATTATAGCGGATAGTAAATGTGCGTTCTTTCGCCATTCCGTTGAATTCGCCTTTTCTTTCGCCGATGGTCAATGTTTTGTCGACATCGTTATAAGTGAATGGAATGGTTGCATAAGCGCCTTTCTCGTAGTTATAGTTTACTCCTTCATCTTCGTATAGATTGAAAGAGCCGTCTTTCCCTGCATACACATAAATTGTCAGGTCTTTTTGTTCTTCTTTCGTGCTTTGAATGATGTCGCCCATCGGTATAACGGAACCGGCAGCAACGAATACAGGCATACGGTTGTATGGTGCGTCAACAGAAAGTTTTTGTCCTCCGGCATATTGTTTTCCGGTGTAGAGATCATACCAGTCGATATTTTCCGGAAGATATACATCAAGATTACGTGCTTTGTATTGATATACAGGGCATATCATTAGGCCGGGACCAAACATATACTGGTCGCCGATGCTTAATACATTACTGTCGTATCCGAAATCCATAGTCAAGGCACGCATCATTGTATAATCATTAAAGTGTGCCATTCCGGCCATACTGTAGATATACGGCATCAGACGGTAACGCAATTGGGTGTAATATACCATAGATTGATAAGCCGGATGATTTTCGGGAGCGATGTTCCAAATTTCACGGTATGGGAATTGTCCGTGCGAACGGAACAGGGGAACAAATGCGCCGAATTGATTCCAGCGTACATTCAGTTCGCGCCACTCATTCAGATCTTCCGAACCTTCTTTGGCATTTTCATAACGGCGTTCTACGCAGAAACCACCGTTATCCATTGTCCAGTAGGGATTTCCTGATATGGCGTAGTTTATTCCGGCAGAAATCTGTGCTTTCATATCTTCCCAGCGGGTTCCGATATCACCACTCCAAATAGCTGCAGCATATTTTTGCGAGCCTGCGAATCCCGAACGGGTGAGCAAGAAAACACGGTCGGAATCGTTGGTTGACCGTTGTCCTTCGTAAATACCTTGTGCATTGACCAAGCCGTAAGCATTGAAATATTCGGTAGAAGAGCCTAATGCCGTAGGATTCATTAATTCTTTGCGGTATTCCATACTTGCATTCGATAGAATATCGGGCTCGGAAGCATCCATCCACCAGGCATCCATTCCGAGAGAATACAACTTTTCATTCATTTGATCCCAGAATAGCTGGCGGGCGCCTTTGCTGTATGCATCATAAAATCCGGCAATAAAACCCGGATAAATCCAGTCGCGGATACTGTCTTTCACCGCACGATTAAACATCCATCCTTTTTCGTCGAATGCTTTGTAATGGTCGGTTGTATAATAAAATTTCGGCCAAACGGAAATCATGATCCGGCCATCCATTTCGTGAATCGCATTGATCATTCCTTGTGGGTCGGGGAAACGTTCTTCATCGAAATCATGACTTCCCCAAGCATCTACCGGCCAGTATGACCAGTCTTGTACAATATTGTCGATAGGAATTTGCCGTTGACGGAATTCTTTCAACGTGCTTACGATTTCTTCCTGTGTTTTATAACGTTCGCGGCTTTGCCAAAAACCCATAGCCCATTTAGGCATCACTTGCGCTTTACCTGTGACAGTGCGGTAACCGCTGATAACTTCGTCCATATTATTTCCTTTGATGAAATAGTAATCCAATTGGTTAGCCATTTCCGACCATAGAGAAAGTTTGTTTTGCTCGGCAGGGTCGACAGGACTTAAGGCTTTGAGTCCGATGTATGAAACGCCTCCGTCTGGACGCCATTCCAATCTGATTTTAGCTCTTTGTCCACTTGTCAAGCCGGCGGAAAATTTGTAAGAATTGGGATTCCAAGCCGTGCGCCAACGTTCTTCAACCACCAATTCGTCGTTTAAATATACAGTGGTATATCCGGCATAATAAAGGATAAAGCGGAAAACACCTGATTCCTTGGGCTCGATTTCACCTTCCCACACGATTTTAGAATTATCGAAAGGAAAGCCTGCCGGGAAATTATTGATCGTTTCTAAATTTTCGTAGTCGATAATACTTTCCTGTCTTTCGATAAAAACATTGTTGGGGTCGCCGCCAACCATGTAAGTTGCAGTTAAACCGCCTTCCTGACCTGTTTTGTCAAAAAGTTTGAATTGGTCCATTTGTGCATATTCGCGCGGATCCCCGAATCTGGTTAGAGAATAATTATCCCAAAGGATTCCGTAGTTTTTGTTGGAAACAATAAAAGGAACCGATACCTTGGTATTATATTGAAATAATGTTTCGTTTTTTCCTTTATAATTGAATTCGTCCGATTGGTGTTGGCCTAATCCGTAAAATGCCTCATCGTCGGGCGATTCGAAAACCTGACGGACAGCATAAGCGTTATATCCGTCTGCCGACATGGGTTGGAACGATTTTCCGCCGCCTTTATTTTCCTGTAGAATGATATTGCCTTCTTTATCGGAAAAAACAATCTCTCCGGTCTGCAATGAAACAGTTGCAACGGTTGTTGCTGTTTCTAAAATAGCTTCATTTTCGGTTTGTTCGTAGTCCCACGCAGTAATTTTTTCAACCGGACAAGTAGCAATCAAGCTTTCTTTTTTAGAGAATTTACCGGTCGGAGTTGCCGTTACGTGGATAATGTCGTCGGTTATAACCTGCAACCGGATACTTTTGGCAGCATCGGATTGCCCGGATTTTAATTGAATGGTTATACCATCATCGTTTTTCTTTACGGTTTCGCTACACGATGAAAAACAAAAAATACAGGATAATGCGATTATCCCGAAGAGAGAATGAAATAAGTTTTTTTTCATGGATATTAATATTTATTATAGTTACAAAACTAAACAGTTTTTTACTTTTAGTTATGTTACAATGTTTTCAAATAAGATACGGATTGATAACCGTAGGGTATTAAATGTTTCCATATAGAGGCTGATTTGATAACAAGATAGCGATTGTCGTAAAAAAATGTTTTTTTAATACATTGGGTAAAACCTTTTTTGTACTTTTGTACTTATGTGATATTGTAAAGAACGTAAAAAATTAAAATGATACGAGTTGTGAAAAACAAAGATGAATATT
>QMCD01001526.1_pt1 | contig 13959 bp, 12 predicted proteins | sample 1821841 | NCBI WGS metagenome assembly QMCD01 (sample SAMN01991225, study PRJNA193472) | Termite gut metagenome, whole genome shotgun sequencing project. | isolation source: worker | host: Macrotermes natalensis | reverse complement strand
CGGGGACGTCCACCGCCGCCGCCATAACCGCCGCCACCGGGGCGAGGTGTTTTGGGCCGGGCTTCGTTGACCTTCAGAGTTCGCTCGCCGACGGTCGCGCCGTCGAGAGCCTCAATCGCTTTGTTCGCTTCGTCATTATCCAGCATTTCGACAAATCCAAAGCCCTTCGAGCGGCCTGATTCCCGGTCGGTAATAATATCGACCTGGTTGACACTGCCATACTTTTCGAATTCTTCGCGGAGGTCGTCCTCTGTGGTACGGTAAGCGAGATTACCAACGTAAATCTTCATCACAGTCTTCTTTCATTGCCGCCGAAAAACAAAAAACGTCAGGAATCCTTTCCATAGCGGCAAAAGAAGCAATCCTGGATACCGGCACGAGGAGGTATCGTCCTATTGGTGACTAGTTACCAGTGACTAGCGACCAATTTCCAGTGAAGCGGAACAATTCGCCTGCGGTCACCGGTCGCTGGTCGTTCGTTACTAAAATGGAGGCGGCGGGAATTGAACCCGCGTCCCGAAGCAGATCCGAATAAGCGTCTACATGCTTGTCCGATTCTTTGAAGTTTAATCCGCTTGAACCCTTATCGGCAACGGTTTCGCACAGACGATTCGACAACAGTTTTTAATTTCCGCCGTAGTCAACATGAACGGAAACGATCCGAATTTACGACCGAACGTCACGCCATTTCGGCGACAGCGCGGGCTCGGGGGCGCTTTTTCTTAAGCGGCCAATGCCAATTTAGGTTCGGCATTTGAATTTATTGGACGGTTTTTAACGTGGCCAACCGACCAACCACGACATGCAACTTATCCTTCACTCACCCGGTCGAACCCGGTTCGCCCCCTCCATGATTCCAAGAGCGACTCAGAGGCGATCCCCCGAATACACTCTACCACGCTCATTCTACCCTGTTTCTTGAGGAATGTCAAGAGCTTGGAACGCAAGGAATTTATCGGACAACGTCCAACGTCTCCATGAGCAGCCTGTTTCACTTGCACTTTATTTCGACCAGTTTCCGATGTCATCTTCCGTTCCGTCCATGCCGTCAGGCCCCATTGACCAGACGTCGAAGCCATCTCGCGTCCTCGTGCCCGGCGAGACGTATTGGTAGGCATTTTCCCACGGATCAAGCGTGTTCACATTGTCCCTCAAGTATGGGCCGCCCCATTTCGCGGGATTCGACAGATCAGGAGGCGGGTTGAGCAGCGCATCAAGCCCCTGTTCCGTGGTCGGCGGCATACCAATATGGGCTTCGTAAGTCTCAACGCCCGTCGCAAAGGCCTTAATCATCAGACCGGCCTGGTCGACCTTGGCCCGCTCACGTATGCCTTGCACGGCAAAAACCATGACGGACGCGATGGTCACAAGAATGAAAAGGACGACGAGCACTTCTGCCAGTGTAAAGCCGCGACGCGGATGCCTTCTTTCTATATGCTTTTTCATAACGGTAATGGGTGGAGTCTGGTTTCTGAGTGCCACAATCAAAAAAGTATAGCGTATTGAACGTATTGCAGAAAGGCGGCCCCCATCCGATGACCGCACGATATTAAGTGACTACCGTGCTCCGGCCTCGGCTCTTTTTTTGATTCAGCCGCCTTCTTTCCAGTTTTTATTTTTAACACCATTAACTCATCAGAGTTTTACAAATCTTTTTAAGAAAATGGATTTTATCTATTTTTCTTAAAGCTCTTATCTCGCGTTTCCGATGAATGCCCTGTGTGATGCCCAAACTATTTTTTCAGTTTTTACTCGAATTTCTTGCTTTTTTGTTTTCATGCTCCATATTACCATGACCTCAATGGTGATGACGAGTTTTCCGGCCAGCCTTTGCGAGCTGTAGTGGTTTAAGCGATCATGCTGAAATGTCAAAAAGGAAAGAATGATTAAAATCGGAAAACTGGCGTGAGTCGGTAGACAATTTTGAAGTTGCGTCCGATACATGCTACAGTGTTTAGGAGTGGCCTTTGTTGCCAAAAGTTTTTTAGAGTTGAGTTAGTTTCCCCAAAAACCGTTTAAGGAGAATTGTGATGAAACGTCAAGTCCTTCTGTCCGTGCTGGCCGCAATTGCCATTTTCGCGGTTACCACGACTGCCCAAGCCGGAATGTTCGGACGCCTGTCCGCCATCCGTGGCTGCACCCCTTGCGAACCGGCCTGTGCCGAAGTCGCCTGCGACCCCTGCGAGGAAGTCGCTGCCGCACCCTGCGACACTGCCTGCAATCCTTGCGAATTGGCCTGCGATCCCTGCGGCAAACGCCCCTTCCGTCCGTTCGGCGGGTTCTTTGCGAACCTTAAGAACAGAGCTGCTTGTAGCCCCTGTGACGTTGCTTGCGACCCGTGTGAAGCGGCCGCCGCCTGTGATCCGTGTGCCGAAGCTGTCTGCGACCCCTGCGAAGTCGCCTGCGATCCCTGTGGCAGTGGCCCGTGCCTGCCGTTCAACGGATTCTTTCTGAATCTGAAGAACAAGCTGTCCTCCAAGTTCGCCAGCTGCAAAGTCGGTTGCGATGCGGGCTGCGATCCTTGCGAACCCGTTTGCGATCCGTGCAATCCTTGTGAATGAGATTTGTCTTTTGACAACGTATCAAAAAGATGAGATAAAAGAACTTCCGGTTCAGGCCGGAGGTTCTTTTTTCGTAGGCAGCCAAAAATTTTGCAGCAGCCACCATGACGATGAACAAACGCCTATCGGCTTTTCCGCACTTCCAGATTTTGTGTCTCGCCGTTGCCGTGACGATGGCTCTGTTTCTGCTGCCTCTTATCAGTTCAAACGGAAAATTGCCGACACCGGAGATTTACTGGAAATTGCGTTTTCCGCGAACGCTGCTGGCGGGAATCGCGGGCGGCGGACTGGCCTTGGCCGGCCTCGTTTTTCAAGCCATGTTTAGAAATCCGCTGGCCACCCCCTACACGCTCGGCATTGCCGGCGGAGCCTCGTTCGGGGCGGCCTTGTGCCTTCGATCCGCCGTCAAACTCGGTTTGCCTATTGCGAGTGGGGCCTATTTCGGATTCTTGGGCATTCCGCTCGTTTCTTGGGGCGCGTTTGCGGGTGCTCTTTTGGCTATGTTCGTCGTCTATGGCTTGTCACGTACCCGCGACGCCTCTTCAGAACAAATGCTGCTGGCCGGGGTGGCCGTCAACTTTTTTTTCGGCGGTCTGATTGTCCTGCTGCAATACGTTTCCGCCCCGCACGACGCCATGCAAATGCTGCGGTGGACGATGGGCGGCGTACAAGATGCCATGAACGTTGACAATGTGCGGCTCGGCCCGATCGTGCTGATTTCGGCAACAATCCTGTTCTTTTTTTCGCGCGAATTGAACGTCATTACCACCGGTCGGGAAAGAGCGCAATCCTTGGGAGTGGACGTGGATCGCCTGCGTACCATTTTGTTCGTTTTGACATCGCTTTTGGTCGGAGCCATTGTTTCCGTAACAGGCCCTATCGGCTTTGTCGGCCTCATGGTTCCGCATTTATCTCGGCTGTTGGTCGGCCCGAATCATCGGCGGCTGACGCCCGTGACCTTTCTCGTCGGAGGGCTTTTTCTGGCCATCTGTGACACGCTTGGCCGCTGCCTTGTTTTTCCCGGTTCGCTGCCGGTGGGCATTCTGACCGGTTTGCTCGGCGGCCCATTTTTTCTGTGGCTTCTACTGAAAAGATAAACAGCACTCAACAGGAAGGAATACTCCGAGAACAGAGCGGCGGTCATGTCGAGGACACGCCCTGCTGTCACCGAGGGGCTTGCGGGCTTATTTTACGGTGTGGATTTGAGCCGAGTGAACATGCCCCTCGCCGCAACCCGCATCATCCTTTACCGCCTGTGCATCATGGACAGCCGCAAAGCCCGGCTTGCTTCGGCCTTCTTTTTGGCGTCGCGTTTGTCAAATTCCTGCTTGCCTTTGCAGAGGCCCATCAACACTTTCGCAATGCCTTTCTTGAAATACATTCGCAACGGAACCAAGGTCAAACCCTTCTCGTAAGCACGCATGGCGAAACGCTTGATTTCCCGGCGATGGAGCAACAATTTGCGTTCTCGCTTCGGCTTATGGTTAAAACGATTCGCCTCGGCATACTCAGGGATGTCGCAACCGATCAGCCAGACTTCGCCGTTCTTGACTTTGCCAAACGCTTCAGATAGGGCCACGGTTCCATTTCGCAAACTTTTTACCTCGCTTCCGACCAGCGCGATGCCGCACTCCAAGCTGTCGAGGATATGATATTCATGCCTCGCCTTGCGGTTGTCGGCGATCACCCGCTCGTTGGAGTCGGTCGCCTGCTGTTTTTTGCCCTTCTTCGTCTTGCTCATAGGGCGGAAGTATAGCGAAAACGCAGGAATTGCCAAGAGCCGGCTGTGCATGAGCAGAACCGGGATATGCGCAGCTCCCGGCATTCACAGATTTGCGTTCACAGGAGCGACGGTCGTTGCGGAAGATCATCAATCGACTAATCGACAAGCTCAAAATCAAAGACGTTGTCCGTTTTGGCTTTGACTTCGGCTTCGAGATTGGTACTTTTGGCATTGCGGTATTTCACGGGGAGCAACTCCTTGGATTTTCCTCCGCCACCTCCGCCACGAGCCATCAGCTCATCAAAGCTGATTTTGCCCTCTTGGAAAAGCCTGTCGGTCTCGCTCAAAATGGTTTCCACTTTTCGGACGGTGACAGTGTATTTGCCGGCAAACGCGCCGGCGGCCACCCTTCTGCCCTTGAGTTGTACCGGGGCGGCCAAGGTATATTTTCCCGCCGCATCAGTCGTAGAAACGGCAAGCACGCCATCGGGACTCGTCGGCAGAAATGTCACCGTCGCTCCTTCCACCGGCTGGCCTTTGTACGTGATCGTGCCGCTGACGCTACCGAGATTGAGACGCGGCCCACAGCCCAAAACAATCGTGAGAGGTAGTAACAGGACAATAAAAAATAAGGATTTCTGACAATTCATGTTGTTCAAAAGGAAAGAAGATGATAGAGGGTCGACGGGCTTTCTCCGAAACCGGATGTCAGGTTGCGGAGAAACCCGACCCACTGCGATTCGCAAAATTGATTACAAATTTCCGGTTTCGCCTTCGCCGACGGTGCCCATCGCTCCCCAAACGCCCCAAGGCGATGGGCCTCGACTCCAACGAGCACCAGCTCCGGGACCAATCGTGCCTCCCTGCTGTAATGTGCCCGTATTCACGGTTTCAGACACAAATTGAACACTCCCGTCGACACGCCCCACGTTGACTCCGCCCGGATGATTACTGCTCGCGGCCACCATCGCCCAGTGCAAATTTCCTTCCCCCGTATGGAGCGCACTGGGGCCGTTGGGCGGCATAAATGTGTAGAATATGGCGAAGGGATTTTGGCCGTCCCCCCATCGAGAACCGTTTCCGTTGCGGTTGCCATCAATGAGGCCAAGCATATCGGACTTGTATTCATTGCGTGAGCCGGGAGCGAGGCAAGAGAAAAACACCGCTGGATCCGGGTCCTCCTTCGCCCCATCTTTTTCGAAAGTGGCCAGACAAAATCCGCCCTTGACAAGGCTCGTTTCGTGTTCAAAACCAACCACCGCTTCGCTGAAAGCGATCGTGTTACTGGTTCCATCGGTTACGGCCTCAAAACCGCGAGGCCAAAAGACTTGAGGCCCGAACAGCCCCCGACACTCCTGATCCCTGTCCCAATTGATATTCGCATCGCCCCGGCACATTCGATAGTTGGTTCCGGCCAACGGCTTTTCACCGGGGTCCACCCCTTTGCCATCGGAGGGGCAAATGAAGCCGTCGACGACCGTTCCCCAAGCGTTCGGGGTACCGTACCAATCGGCATCCCAAGGATAGCCCTCCCACGGTGCAGAGACGCCGCCGGGCGTGGTGCGGGTGGCTTCCCTATCATAAATGGCCTGTTGCTCCATGAAAGGCAACAAAACAACGAATCCGCTGAATCTTTGCATACGCCCGTCTCGAAAGCCGCTATTGCCCCCATCGGCACTGGGGCAGGCGTCGCGGATTTGTATCTGGTACGACGAGCCGGGAACGAGCTTGTAGACGTCGTGAAAATTGTTCAACGCAATGCCGAGCTGTTTCAGCTTGTTCGAGCATTGCATCCGCCTCGCCGCTTCCCGCGCGGCCTGAACCGCCGGTAAAAGCAAGGCAATCAGTACGCCGATGATGGCAATGACAACGAGCAACTCAACAAGCGTGAAAGCATGCGATCTTTTTTGTGTCTTGCCCCCCCCCCCCATTTTTACACTGTCAAATGTGTTCATGGCTGATCTCCTGTTTTAGCGATGACAACAATACACTAACATCACGACGAATTGTGCTGCACTATAACAAACTTTCAAAACAAAATCAATAGAGGTGGGAAAAAATACTGCGAGGAGTGCAAGCCCCCCCAGGTTTGGTAGAACATCGGAGTTCGGCGGCGATCAGGGACGAAACCCGATAGAGGATTTTGGCCGAAAGAAGGCAGAAACAGGAAAGAAATCGCCGATGGTCACCGCACGCGGATTGCTTTTATTTCAATTGCGAGTAAGTGACTTGATCGGAGCTTTGCCAATGATTTGCGGCGACTCCAGATGACCGCGGTATTCACCTTCACGCCGGACCTCGACTTTTCTAAATCGCTCGTCAGGCAACAGCATCATGCTGATGCGAAAGCCGAACTTGTCGCCGACTTTGACCGCTTCCGCCGTGCCGATGGTGACAGTTCCACCGACCTCAACCTCCAAAAGCTCATCGACAGATTTGTCGAACTGGATGACCGAGCCAACGCCCAGCTCCAAAATCGATTTGATGGGCTTTCTTGCCCTAGCCAAGACGGCAGCAACCGGAATGGTCACCTTCAAGGCACTGCGCGTATAGCCGGGCAAATCGTCCAGAGAACGCCGTTTGGGCTGAAAATCGCCTCCGGAACCGAAACCTTGCCCGAAATTCTGCTCTGCAAAAGGGTCAAAATCGGGCGTGCCTTGGCCGATGAAATTGGGTGCGTCGCCGCCAAACGTGGGGGGCGGGCCGATGACAGGCTCCGGGTCGACCGCTTTGGGTTCTTCCAACAGTTTGTCCGGCTGTTCCAAAGGCCAGACCACGAAAACCGTAGCGGAGCCGCCGTCTGCCTTGGTCAACCGCAGCTCGACAAAACCGCCGTCCAAGTCCGGCTGTGAGCGCAGAAGCCCCGTCGCAAGATTCTCCAGAACGGCGGCCTGAAAACCTTCCGGGAAAAATTCTTCCGGGGCAAGATTCATGCCCCACTCCTGCGCGAAAGTCGAGAGCTTACTTTTGCCCGTCGCGTCAGGATTGTCACACCAAGCCGGCACCAAACCGGTTGAGGAAGGAAGCAATATCCCGATCCCCTGTCCATCCAGCGTCAGCAACAGGGCCAGGCCCTTTTCCCCGATTCGCCCGCTCAGTTGGTCGATGTGGAGAGGTCCGCCCTCGCCCGGTTGGATTTCAATCTTGGCATCGAACGTTCGCTCATACGCGGACGCAGCTTCCTCGGCCCCGTTTTTTACGGCCTCAAGAAAACTGTCGACGGCGGAAGCATTGAGTTCGGACACGGAGTCGCGGGATAGAGGGTAAAGGGTGTCGGGTGAAAGTCGCCATGTAACACCCCTGGTCTACTTTTCGACCATAAGCGACAAGCAGTACGGCCTGATTTTTGGCGTTGCTAGAACCGGATTTATCAGTATAGCATGAAAAGTGCAAGATAAAAAATAAAAACCAACTAGCGGCATAGAATGCCGCGACTTTGCTGTTTTTGCCTTATTTGTTGCTTGTATTTTTTTTACAGATAAGAGCAATTATTCAGAAAATAATTTTATCCAAAATTGCTCTTTACCCGATTGAGAAAAAAGGGCACAATACACCCCTGCTCGTTTGCGGCCTCGTCGAAGAACCGCGACGGCATGTGTGATGGCCGATGCCACGTTTGGAAAAAACTCCCCCGGCTCGGCTCCCTTCATGGAAGAACTTTGTCTTTGCCGGCGATTGGTTCACTGGAACTTGAGCGGCAACACATTTCACAAGCAGGAGAGCATTATCGTGAAACAAACTCGCTTACCCCTCTTTTTTGTCGGCCTTTGTCTTGCCTTTGGATTTGCGGCACAAGCGTCCGCACAGGGCCTACCGCAATTCGTCGCCGTCGTTGACGTTGCCCAGCTGATTAAGGAGCATCCTGAATTTAACGCCAAGCAGCAGCAGTTGCAAGCGACGGTGCAGGCCGAAGAAACGAAATTCCGTGCTCGGCAGGAACAGATCGTGAACAAGGAGAAATCGTTGGCAGAAGGTCCGCACAAAGCTGGCACGGCGGAACATCAGCGGCTCATGGAAGAAATCGCCAATGAGTACGCCGATTTTGAAAAAGAAGCTAGGACGATGCAGCGTCGTTTTGCCATCGAGAATGCCAAGATCATGCACGCCACCTACCAGGACATCAAAGCTGTCATCGGCAATTTTGCCAAAACGCGCAAGATTGCTCAGGTGACGGATTACCGCATGTTCGAGTCGAATCCGCTTGAACCGCAGACCGTGGCCGAGGATATGGACCAGAAACTCGTCTGGTTTGATCCGCAGCTCAACGTGACCGAGTTGGTTATCGAAGAAATGTACAAGGTCCGCGGTATGAAGCGGCCAGACAAGGCGGCGACACCGGCAAACACCGTAGCAACCCCTGTCGCGCCGGTTCAACGCTAGGAAATAGAGAATGGACAATTGCTGATTGGGGCGCAAGCGGTCTTTTGTGTCAACCAAAACGGTTGTTTGCGTTCCAAGCCCTTTTCGTCTTTTTTCCTTGTTCCATTTTCAACGATCACTTCTTTACCGACCGGGCACAAGCGATGTTCGATATGGATTCCGATGATTCGATTTCGCCCGGCACTTTTGTCTTGAATTCCATTCGGCAAACATTCCGGTTCCAGAACACGATTGCACGTCCTGTCTCGATAGGCGGCTTCGGTTTTTGGACAGGTGAGGATATCACGGTCGAATTTCGTCCCGCCGAGCCGGACACGGGCCTTGTTTTCGTTCGCTCCGATTTGCCCTGGGCACCCCCTATTCCGGCGAAGGTTGAATTTCGAGAGGAAAAACCACGGCAAACCTCGTTGGTTTTGGGTGAGGCGCGGGTGGATATGGTTGAACATCTCTTGGCTGCCCTGCGTGGTTTACAGATTGATAACTGCGAAATCGTCGTTGATCGCCCCGAAATGCCCGGCCTTGACGGCTCCAGTGAACCTTTTGTCAATGTTCTTGCTCAGGCGGGCTTTGCCGTTCAGCCGGCGATTCGGAAAATCCGACTGGTGACACACTCCCTCAACCTTGGCAACGAAGAGCAGTTCATACGTGTGCTGCCTGCCCGAAACGGCCTCAATTCTTATCGTTACACGCTTGTGCCGTGCGAGGGCTATCCGATTGCGCAGCAGGATTTCGCTTTTGAACTCTCAACGCAGGCGTTTCAGCGCGAAATCATGGCATGTCGAACTTTTTTGGCCAAGTACGAAGCGGATTATCTTCGGGAAATGGGACTCTGTGGCCGGGTTTCGCAACGTGATGTGCTCGTTCTGACGGAAGATGGCCCCTTGGACAATACATTCCGCTTCTCCGATGAATGCGCACGGCACAAAGTGCTTGATATGATCGGGGATTTCGCACTGGTCGATTGCGACTGGATTGGCACTTTTGAGTCCTATCGGGGGGGACACTCGCTGAATGCGGAATGCGTCAGGCATCTTTTGGAGCATACGATTCTGCTGGACGAGAGTTATCTAGCCCGGCATAGTGAGCAAGCGCATTATAAAAAAGAACTTTTGGAGAGAGCAGCATAAAATGATCAAACTTGGCATTATCGGGGCAGGCCGACTTGGCTCTTTTCACGCCGACAAAGCGGCGGCTCACGCATCCGTTGGATTTGTGGGCGTGGCCGACCCGTCGGAGGCGGCGAGGAATCAAGTTGCCGCAAAACACGGCGTTCAAGCATTTGCAACGCTCGACGAACTCTTACCCGCCGTCGACGCCGTCGTCATTGCGGCCCCAACCTTTCTGCACTATAAATTGGGAATGCCCTGTTTGCGGCAAGGCAAGCATGTTTTGATGGAGAAGCCGATGTGTGCTTCGTGGAACGAAGCGCAACACTTGGTTGACGCGGCCGAGCGTTCCCATGCCGTTTTGATGGTCGGTCATACGGAGGAGTTTAATCCCGCTTGGGCTGCCGCGCAAGATTTGCTGGGCGATGTCCGCCAGGGACTGCCGGCTCTGATTCGTGCCGAACGAACCAGTGGTTACTCGTTTCGCAGTACGGATGTCGGCACGGTGTTTGACATGATGATTCACGACATTGATCTCGTGCTTTCCACGGTTCCCTCTCGTGTTTATTCCGTGGATGCCGTCGGATTCAATGTCATCGGCGGGCCCCATGAAGACACCGCCGACGTGCGCATTCGTTTTGAAAATGGCACGATAGCCAACTTGTTTTCTTCGCGGGTCGCCTCCTCGGTTTCACGTAACATGATTGTGACGATGCCCGGCGGAACGGTCGCCATTGATTTCGGAGCGCGCACCGCGACCGCCTACCAGCCCGGTGAGGAAGTGAGCCGCGGGGATTATGCACCGGAAAAAATGATGCCGCAACAAGTTGCCGAGCTGGCTCCGGTGTTCATGCAACAGAATTTTGCCACTCACACGATTGGAAACGATGCCGTCGACGCGTTGGCCGCCGAAATGGACGATTTCGTTCATGCCATCGAATCAGGCCGCCCGCCCCGCGTTTCCGGTCGCCGCGCTCTTGCCTCGGTTGCCTTGGCGGAAAAGATTGTCGAATCGATCCAAAAGGGTATGCCTCTCTACTTTAGCCACCCCGGTCGGGGAGAGGCGGCCTGAACCTAGGGCACGACTGTCATTCCAGCATTCCAGCCGCCTCCGATCTGGTCGGGGGCAGGCCACGGCGGACTACTTCCGCGCCCCCATAGGTCCACTGGCAGATTGGCCGTCGACTGTGATGGTCACGAGCGCATCGCCGGTCCAGCCGTCATGCAGCAACTTGGCCAGCACGCCGTCGTTGATTTTGTACAGGGCAGGCTTTGCCTCCGAGCCTTCGAAATCGACCGGGATCGTGTACTGTTTCGGCTGGTCATCGACCTTGAGGCTCAGCGTCAATTCCTTCGTCGCCGTCTTGAAGGGTTTGAACCGGTTGTCATACAAAATGGCCAGCACATCGCCGGTCTCCTTGTTGGGAATGAATTCGACGTGGTATTGATGCCTACCGAGAACGGCCAGCAGCCCGCCAAAACGTCCAACACCGTGAGAATGGAAATTGTCGTCGTAGTTAATCGCAAAATCGACGTTTTGGTTGAATCCCGCAGGCTTGGCCATCGCATGGTCATGGTCATCATGCGATCCGCGGGTTTGGGCGGTGTCCGTTGTTTTCTCCGAGCAACCACTTACGGCAACGCAAAGGATGAGCAAAATCGTGAACAAAAGCGGTCGAATCATCGTTGTCTCCTCTCGTCAAAATTGTAAAAATACCGCCACAGATGCGGGTCATTGTAGAGGCCGTGCCATTTTATGTCAACTATATCGATTTATGAGGTTGACCCCTGTTTTCGTTTGCATGCACTGTTATAATAATCAAAGTTCCCATAAATCCAGATTCATACAACCAACTTGATCGGAGACATTTCAATGAAACTGACAAAAAAGCAACAAACCGTAGTCAACGTTTTGAACAAAGCCCGATCCATGGAGCTTTATGCCATCCACCAGTACATGAACCAGCACTATGGCCTTGATGATGACGATTACGGCAAGCTGGCCTCGGAAATGAAAAAAATTGCGATTCAAGAAATGAAGCACGCCGAATGGCTGGCCGAACGGATCAAGGATATTTGCGGCGATATGGAGCCGAGCTGCGAGCCTGAGGGCAAGGTCGTCAAGGGACAGGAAGTCGAAGAAATTTACAAATTCGATTCCGATGTGGAAAACGGTACGCTGGAGAACTATAACGAGTTCATCCGCATCTGCCGCGAGAATGACGATTCGGTTACGGCCACGCTGTTTGAGAGAATCATCAAAGAAGAGCAGCAGCACTTCAATTATTTCGACGACACGGCCACGCACATCGAAAAACTGGCAGGCAGCTTCCTTTCCCGGATGACCGGCGGTGATGCGGACTGAAACACGACCCGTTCCGGGCACGAAGCCCGATGCGGGAGTGTAATGCAGGGCGTGGTCACGCTAAGAACTTGGCGAGGCAGGCAGGTTGTGTGTCCGCCACAAAGTAGGCGTTCGCCGAACGCCTACGAAAATGTCTGTTGTGCTCGGCGAGTCACGCCCACCTCGCTGTGAACATGCCCTAACTCGCACGATAACCCCCGGTTAGGGGCTTGGCGCAAAATGATACGCCAGTAGGATGAAAGAGTTGCCGGGGGGTTAGCTCAGTTGGTTAGAGCAGCGGACTCATAATCCGCGGGTCGGGGGTTCAAGTCCCTCACCCCCTAGTTTCCCAACTCCTTGAATGACAACAGCTTGCGCTTGTTGGAAGTTAAGATGATGAGGACGTCGTTTTTCGCAACAAGGCGTAAAAGCGAGGAAGAAACTTTGCAAACGTCGCAACGGGATTGAACGTTACTTCCGTCGATTAAAGGGTTTTCGTCGCACGATTTTGTTGCAATAAATTGGACGAAATATTTGATGTCTTTATTTCCCTTATATGCATCGACTTGTGTATATCAACCAATTTCTCCGAGATTCAGTCTAAACACGTCTTGGTCACCAAAACCGGTCGCTAGTCACTAAAATGTCTGAAACTGCAAAAACATCGATATTTCTTGCTCTGGCTTTGGTTCTTGTCGCCGTGGCCGTCTTGGCGCGACCGAGGTTGCCCGAAATCAAAATGGATGAAATGGTCGGCAAGAATCTATTCCCGAAATTCACCAACCCGCTGGACGTGAAAAAGTTGGAAATCGTCCGATTCGACGGGACCGGGAAAAAAGAGGATTTCCGCATCGCCGAAATCGACGGCGTCTGGTCGATTCCATCCCACGATAATTATCCCGCAGACGCGAAGGATCAGATGGGCAAAGTGGCCGAGGCGTTGTCTGATTTGAACGTGGTGAGCGTGGCGGCGGGGCAAAACGAAGGCGTCGATGCCACGACGCTCCATGCCCTGTACGGCGTGGTCGATCCCGACTCCGAAGATGCCTCGCTCGGCGAGGGAGTCGGTGTGAAAGTGTCGCTGGCCGATGCGAACGGTGAGCCGCTCGTCGATTTGATCGTCGGAAAATCCGTCGATACCGGTGGGAAGGAGGAAAACGCTTTCGGCGGCGAAAATGCCGAACTACGTTACGTTCGCGTGCCGGGCCAGACGCCGGTTTACACGGTGACCATTGATCCTGAACGTTTTTCAACAAATTTTGACCGGTGGATCGAAAAAAATCTTTTGGACATCGGCACGATGGATTTGACCGGAATTTATGTCGACGAATATTCGATCCGAACCGAGATCAAGCTCACGCAGCGTGGCCCGCAGCAAAATGCCGTGCTGGATTTACTCGGCGACATGACCTTCGCTTACGATGCCACGAAAACCGGGCCGGAAAAATGGAGCCTGTCGCGTTGGATGTCGTTCAAAGGACGGCAACAGGAACGGTACGAGGAGGAAAAACTGAAACCGAATCAGGAATTGAACACCGACGTGCTCGACGGAATGGTTTCGGCGCTCGACGATCTTAAAATCAGCGATGTGGCGAAAAAGCCCGCCGCCTTGGCCGCCGCGTTGCGGGAAGGCAAGAGTTTCCAGGATTTGGTAACCGACGAGGGGGCACCGGAATCGCTCATCAAGTGCGGCTTTTATCTCGTGCCGCAGGAAGACCCGCGTGGCATCGTCAAAGGCCAAGTGGTGCGGTTGCTGTCGAATCAGGGCGACATCCAGCTTTGCATGAAAGACGGCATCCGGTACAATTTGCGTTTCGGCGACTTGACGGGCACGGAATCGGAAAT
>QMCD01002491.1_pt1 | contig 13969 bp, 12 predicted proteins | sample 1821841 | NCBI WGS metagenome assembly QMCD01 (sample SAMN01991225, study PRJNA193472) | Termite gut metagenome, whole genome shotgun sequencing project. | isolation source: worker | host: Macrotermes natalensis | reverse complement strand
ATAATGTAACCACCACCACTCGCAGTTGGCAAGTCGAAACCTATCTTAACAGCACCTTCCTGCTCAGCAAAACCTGGTCGGCGGAGCTCGAAGGATGGGTACAAACGCCCGCCACCTGGGGATACTACAGCATGAAAACACGGGGAGAGCTCAGCGCCGGAGTTAAAAAAACGTTCTGCGACAATAAAGGCAACGTGTCGTTATATATCGATGATATTTTCAACACGAGCCGCTCTAACGGAACCATGTCGCGCAACGGCACCGTGAGCCACACTAATAGCCGTTGGGACAGCCGGGCTATCCGTGTCTCTTTTTCATGGCGTTTCGGAAACACGAACAGTCCGGCCAAACAACGTAAGGTGGGACAGCAGGAAGAAGCCAAGCGCATGGGCGGAGGGAATTAAGACCGGTAGCGGCGCGCTTGCCGATTTTGCAGTTAAAAAAATCATTGTTACCTTTACAAAAAATATACGTTTAACTGACATATTATATAGTAGTATGAAAAAAGTAGCTGCATTTCTTTTGCTTGCCCTGTCGTTGGTGGCATGTACGTCAAAAAGTAATCCTGAAACAGAACGGATGCTGCTGCAAGTGCTCGAACAAAAGGATTTTTTCCGGCTCGAAACCTTGCTGAAAAACAAAAGAGCCGAGCTTTCGCAGGGTACTGCGCTGTATATCGAAGCGCACCTGCAGAACGCTTTCAACCGCACCGAACAGTCGCTGCAAACGCTGGATGTATTGTTCAACCATCATGCACCATCGCTCAATGATACGTTGTGCTGCGCTGCTTTTCAGGTTAAGTACGACAATCTGTATAAACAAGGCCGCTACAGCGAAGCTGCCGAAGCGCTGAAAACCGCTATGGACAGCTATGCTCATACTTTGAGCAGCGTTGGTTTAAGCAATTTGCAAGAAATGTATAAAGCTGTTGAGCCGCTGAAGGCAATACCTCCGCAGAAAATGAACATTACGGCCGATGTCACCATTCCCATACGGCGCAACCAATTCAATCATGTAATGATGCCGGTAAGAGGCAACGGTACATCGGAAGATTTTGTCTTTGATTCCGGCGCTATGCTTTCCACCATCTCTGAAAGTTGCGCGCGTCGTTTGGGTATTCGCGTAATGGATGCGGTGCTCAATGTTGGTAATTCTACAGGAAGCACAGTACAATCGAAAGTTGGTGTTGCCGACAGCCTGCGGATTGGCGATCTGCTGGTAGAAAATATAGCCTTTTTGGTGCTGCCCGATGTGATGCTGTCATTCCCCCAAGTCGGCTACGTTATTCATGGAATCATTGGTTTTCCTGTGATGTACCAAATGAAGGAGGTAACGATATGCAAGGACAAAAGCATGACAGTGGCTGCACGGCCGGCGAAACGCAACTCGCACAACCTGTTTCTCGACGGACTTTCACCCTTCGTGCGGTGTGAAGCCGCCGGCGACACCGTGTTTTTTCACATGGATATGGGCGCCAACACTACGGAGTTTTCGGAAAAATATTTTGCGACGCATAAGGATGACATTACCAAAAATGCCCGGCTGAAGAAGGTAAAACGGGGAGGCGCCGGCGGAATTGTTGAAGAGGAAGTGTACGAATTGGATAATGTCCTGTTGAAAATCGGCGGACGTGAGCTGACATTGCCCACTGCTACGGTGCTGACCAATAAACTGTCGTATTTGGGAGGCAGCGATGGTACTTTAGGACAGGATGTGCTGATGCACTTCAATAAATTAGTCCTCAATTTTGAAAATATGTACCTGTCGTTGGAAGATTAAGGACAGACGAATCTACTCATATCACCCCTTCCGTTTTCCAGTTCTGCAAATATTCTTTTATCTGCGCTAAATAGTAAAGATATGCAAATATTCCGCTATAATTTAATATTTTACGCAAATAAAAAATAATTACATTTGCTGCGTATGAAAACACTGGGAATTGACATCGGAAGTTCATCGGTGAAAGTTTCGCTGATGGATGTTCGCAGCAGCGAATGTATGGGTGCGGTCACGCTGCCTTCATCTGAAATGCCTATTGACGCGCCGCAAACCGGCTGGGCGGAACAAGACCCTGCCATGTGGTGGGATTATGTATGTAAAGGCATTGTTCAATTATCGCAACAACACAAGATGGACGACGTGGCGGCCATCGGCATTACGTACCAGATGCACGGATTGGTGTGTCTGGACAAAAACGGCGCCGTGCTGCGCAAAGCCATTATCTGGTGCGACAGTCGCGCCGTGGATACCGGCGCCCGGGCCTTCGACGCCATTGGCCATGAAAAATGCTTGTCGCATACGTTAAATTCGCCGGGTAACTTCACCGCCTCCAAATTAGCCTGGGTAAAACAGCACGAACCTGCCATTTTTAACAAGGTATACCGTTTCATGCTTCCGGGCGATTACATTGCCTACAAACTGTCGGGCGCAATGAGCACCACCGCCGGAGGACTGTCCGAACAAATACTCTGGGACTTTAAAAACAATGGGAAAGCCGGATTTATAGCCGACTACTACGGCATTCCCGATACTTATATACCGGAATTTCATCCGGCTTTAGGTGTGCAGGCGCACACAAATGAGGCCACAGAACAATTACTGAGTATTAAAAAAGGAACGCCCATCTCCTACCGCGCCGGCGACCAGCCCAACAATGCTTTTTCGCTGAACGTGATGGAGCCGGGCGAGGTAGCTGCCACAGGCGGCACCTCCGGCGTAGTGTACGGTGTGACCGACAAGCCGCAGGCCGACCCGCTATCGCGTGTGAACCCTTTCCTGCACGTTAACCACAGCAACAGCCAACCTCGATTGGGCGTGCTGCTCTGCATTAACGGCGCCGGCATACTCAACGCATGGACCAAACGCCTCTGCGCCCCCGACATCAGTTATGACGAAGTGAACCAACTGTGTAACAGCATTCCTGCAGGCAGTGAAGGACTGATCATATTACCTTTCGGTAACGGCGCCGAACGTATGCTCGAAAACCGTTTCACCGGCGCCTGTATGGCCGGCATCGACCTGAACCGCCACACCCGCGCCCACGTGCTGCGCGCCGCACAGGAAGGCATCGCTTTCGCTTTCCGCTACGGCCTCGACATCATGCGCGAAATGGGCGTGAAACCGCAAGTCATCAGGGCAGGGCACGCCAACCTTTTCCTGAGCCCCATTTTCCGCACCACGCTGGCCACCATTTGCGATGTGAACATTGAACTGTATAATACCGACGGAGCGCTGGGTGCCGCCCGCGGAGCCGCACTGGGCGCAGGTTACTACAAAAACCGCGAAGAAGCGTTCGCCTCACTGAAAAAATTGGACACCGTACCGCCCGACCCTGCCGTAAAAGCGGTACTTGAAGAAAGCTACCGGCAGTGGAAAAGGGAACTGACAATGAAATTGAAAATTAAACTATAAAATTATGTCTACAAAAACCTACTTTCCGAGTATCGGAAAAATCAAATTTGAAGGAACAAAAAGTAATAACCCTTTATCTTTCAGACACTACGATGCCGAAAAAGTAGTGTACGGCAAAAAAATGAAAGACTGGTGTAAATTCTCCATGGCCTACTGGCACACCCTCTGTGGCGAAGGCGGCGATCCCTTTGGTCCCGGCACACATATTTTCCCCTGGAACGAAGGCAAGACCGCTATCGAGCGGGCAAAAAACAAAATGGATGCAGGCTTTGAATTTATGCAGAAAATGGGCATTGAATACTACTGCTTCCATGATGTAGACTTAATTGAAGAAGGTAATTCTATTGAAGAATACGAAAAAAACCTGAAAGAGATCGTAGCTTACGCCAAGCAAAAACAAGCCGAAACCGGCATTAAATTACTGTGGGGCACCGCCAACGTATTCGGCAATCCGCGCTACATGAACGGCGCCGCCACCAACCCCGATTTCGACGTGGTAGCCCGCGCTGCCGTGCAGATCAAAAACGCTATCGACGCCACCATTGAACTGGGTGGAGAAAATTATGTATTCTGGGGCGGCCGCGAAGGCTACATGTCGCTGCTCAACACCGAAATGAAACGCGAAAAAGAACACCTCGCCATGATGTTGACCAAAGCGCGCGACTACGCCCGTTCCAAAGGTTTCAAAGGTACTTTCTTCATAGAGCCGAAACCAATGGAGCCGACCAAACATCAATATGATGTGGATACCGAAACAGTGATCGGGTTCCTGCGCCACTACGGTCTCGACAAAGATTTCAAACTGAATATTGAAGTGAACCACGCCACGCTGGCCGGACATACCTTTGAACACGAACTGCAATGCGCGGCTGACGCCGGCATGCTCGGTTCCATCGACGCTAACCGCGGCGACGAACAGAACGGCTGGGACACCGACCAGTTCCCCATCAACGTATACGAGCTGACACAGGCCATGCTGGTGATCCTGCGCGCAGGAGGCCTGCAGGGCGGCGGCACAAACTTTGACGCTAAAACACGCCGTAACTCTACCGACCTCGAAGATATTTTCATTGCCCATATTGCCGGCATGGACGCCTTCGCCCGCGCACTCGAAGCTGCGGCAGCCATCCTCGAACAATCACCCTACAAGAAAATGCTGGCCGAACGTTATTTGTCCTTTGACGGCGGCATGGGTAAAGACTTTGAACTGGGTAAGCTGAAACTCGAAGACTTAGTCAACTATGCCAAAGCCAAAGGTGAGCCTAAACAAACCAGCGGAAAACAAGAATTGTACGAAGCTATTATAAACATGTATATCTAGTTTATTCATTATGCGCAACTATAATCTTTCCTATGTTATCGGCATCACATTGGTAGCCACTATCGGCGGACTGCTTTTCGGTTATGATACCGCCGTAATTTCCGGCGCCGAAAAATCACTCGAATCTTTCCTGATCCGTCCGTTGAACCTCAACGCTTTTATCCATGGGGCCACGGTGTCCAGCGCCCTCATCGGCTGTATCATCGGCGGGGCCATCTCCGGCTTCCTGTCGAACCGTTTGGGCCGTAAACGTTCATTGCTCACGGCAGCCATGCTGTTTTTCATTTCGGCCTTAGGCTCAGCCTGGCCCGAATTTCTATTTTTCCCGCACGGAGAATCGTCTATGGGATTATTGCTGACATTTAATTTTTACCGGATCATCGGCGGCATAGGCGTGGGATTGGCTTCGGCCGTTTGTCCCATGTACATCGGTGAGATCGCTCCGGCCAATATTCGCGGCCGGTTGGTGTCGTTCAACCAATTCGCCATTATCTTCGGTATGCTGGTCGTGTATTTCGTGAACTGGGGTATCGCCAAAGGACAGACCATCGACTGGATCAATACCGTAGGCTGGCGCTATATGTTCGCCTCGGAAGCCATCCCGGCAGGACTATTCTGTTTGCTGGTGCTTTTCGTACCCGAAACACCCCGCTACCTGGCGCTGCGCCAACGTAACGACAAGGCATTGTCCGTACTCGAAAAGATCAACGGTTCAAAAGAAAAAGCGCAACAAATACTCACCGAGATCAAACAGACAGTGAGCGAAACTACCAAAAGCAAATTGTTCTCCTACGGAAAAATAGTGATCCTCATCGGTATTTTGTTATCGGTATTCCAGCAATTCGTAGGTATCAACGTGGCCTTATACTACGCGCCCCGCATTTTCGAAAGCATGGGCGCCGCCAAAGACGCCTCCATGCTGCAAACCATTGTCATGGGATTGGTGAACGTAGTATTCACCGTTCTCGCCATCCTCACGGTAGACAAATGGGGACGTAAACCATTGCTGATCACCGGCTCTATCGGCATGGCCATAGGAATGTTCGCCATCTCGGCGCTCTCCTATTTCGAAGTGATCGGTATCAGTACGCTGGTGTTCATCATTCTCTACACCGCCTCATTCATGATGTCGTGGGGACCGATATGCTGGGTGCTCATTGCCGAAATCTTCCCGAACAAAATACGCGGACAGGCCGTTGCCATTGCCGTTGCGGCACAATGGGCCGCCAACTATTTAATTTCATCGACCTATCCGCCGATGATGGAATTTAGCGGCGCCCTCACCTACGGCTTCTATGGTGCAATGGCCGTACTCTCTGCTGTCTTTGTATGGCGCATGGTGCCCGAAACCAAAGGCAAGACGTTGGAGGAAATGGAAAAGCTGTGGAAGAAATAGTATATACGATTAATGCTGAATCAATATATTCTGCTGCTGCACGATCTCATTGTCTCTTGATAGTACCATCATGTACAAGCCGTCGGGGACACTGCTAACGTCAATGTCAAAACTGTTGTCGAAATCGGCCACCGTCTGTTCTAACACCAAAGCCCCTGAGCCCACGGCAACCAAGCGCACCCGGCAATCGCCCCAACGGAGAGCCATTCTGCTCTGAGAAACCGCCGTGGCAGACGAATTAAAATACAGCACCGACGAAACAGGGTTCGGATATACCGTGTAGTTCCACGGATTATTGGAATAGGCATATACATAAAACGGCGTGCTTGTACTACGCTGACCGCAATCGTCCCTGATCTGTAAATGTATTGTATACATCATATGATCAGTATTGGTAAATTGAAAAACAGAGGTCTGCGAACCGGAAAGCCTCATACTAAAAGGCGAGCTTGCATCCGAAAACTCCCATATATAATCATGAATAAGATTCGTCGGAGTGGACGAGGATTGCAGGTAATAATTATGCCTGGCAACGCCTACACCTGCCATCACTTGATGTGTCTGGGCATCCATCACACCGTGAATACGCGGAACGGCGCCTACCTGCACCTCTTTATTGAGTGTATGGGTTTGGCTAGCGAAAACAATAGCCGCAGTTACAGATGGAGTGGACAGGGAAGGTGGCAGTAAACTTATTTGTGATGGACTTGGTTGTAGCGACTGGGACTGTGGAGTATTCACCACATCAAAGTCCAGGGTTCGCTTAGATACCCGGCACGAATAGGCGCCCGTACTCTCTACTTTCATTGACAGAGACGAAAAAAACCATTGCACATTACTAATACCCATTGGTGTAACGCCACTCCCCCATTGAATAGAATAATCGCCCTGGCAATTTGCTCCAATAACATCCGGCCCTGAAATAACCGGTTGACAGGTTTGAATGATCTTACTAATAGTAACTCCTCCGGGACCTACGACTGTCAAGGTACCGGATTGTCCGCCCAACCGGGTAGCCGTTACCGTGGCCGAGGTAGCATTGGAAGCCGTAATCGTGAACGCATCGCTGGGCGTTACGCTCCACGAGGTGGCTTTGCCCTCATTGGTCAAAGTATAGGATCCAATAGCGCATACTGCAGAGGAGCCGATGATATCCACAATCCAGTTTGCAGTAAAAGGCTGTGAAATTGATGCTCCTCCATAAGCAGCGGTTAATGTCCCGGAAGTATTTCCCCAAAAGTTTGGGCTAATAACGACCGATTTAATGGTAGAATTCTGCAATCCAAATTTATCTGAAGGAGAAACACTCCATTGCACCGGAAGATTTGCCCGATTATCAAGCATTGCCGTTCCGGATGAACCAAAGTTCTGCGGAACAACAAGTGCATTAGGATCCGGTTTAACCGCCATAGTATACGTCTTGCGTTCCCCACAATAGACTGTAGTAAGGCTAACCGAAGAAAATCCGTACCCATTATTCTCCACCGTAATACTATTATTTGTTGTTGTTACAGTTCCGCTATTTGCATATCCTTCCGGTATTACCCATTCATAGGCATCGGCCATGGTTTCAGCCGTGGCAGTAAAAGTAACATTGGTTGGCCTCCCCACAGTTACAACATTCGGCGAAGCAGTGAGCGTAGTGGCAGGGAAACTTCTGGTAATGGTTACTTCCAAAGGATTCCCATAATAATTAGGATGAACATTATAATTATCCATTGGTCGTACAATAATCTTTCCCCCATTTCCGCTACACTTATCTGGGTACACTGTAAAATAATAGGGTGCACGAAATACACTGAATGGCGTCCAACCAACAGAAGGCAAAGTCCACTGATAGTGCCCAATACGATAGGACAAACTATCGTCACTTGTGACACCCGGATAGATTAAATTTTTGGTTTCAATATTGAACGAAGTTTTATTGTAAGGAATATCCATGGTAGTGGTATAATTCTTATTGTCCATACGTATCCATGGAAGGGTATATCCTTTTAACGTAAGGAGGGTAACGGTTACCGTAGTAGAACCGGTTGGCCATTTAACGGTTATTTTCGGTCTGTTCTTACTCACAGATTCCGGCTCGCTCCAATGAATATCAACCCTATGGCTACCAGTAATTGTAGTGGTTGTAGTAGATCCTGTCAAACCGTTAACCACAAATTTACCTCCCTCACTAATCGTCCAAGTGGCAGAAGTGTGCTGATTCCCATTTTCCAATATGTAGGTGTAAGAAAGCACACTATTCGGCATGATATAAAGATTGTTGTTGTAACCACTATAAAGCTCTATCTTCTCATTTTGGCCAAGTAAAGGGTAAATACAGAGCAAAGCCATTAATATGACATAAAATTTTTTCATTAGGCATATATTTTAATAAAATGAATAAATTAAACCGATGCGTTGGAATGGAAGTAACCCGATGCGAAATTCATTGCTTGAACGTGAATATTCGTTACGCTCATAACTAGTGTGGTTTTCATAAACTATCGTGTCCTTAGTTTTCCCAAAATAGTTAAAAAATGAATAATCAATAGATAAACTAATACCTGCATTTACAGCTATACGGGAAGTAATGGCAAAATTAATTTCTACAAAAGGATGAACGCTCAAGGTCTGCGTAGTACTTTTGAAATTACTATTATAGTAAGAAGATATATATTCACTCACATAAGGCGGTGTAATCCCTTTGACATAACTCAAACGTTCAACATCATACGGATCTCCAATGTGATTATAAGTATATCTTAAATCACTTCCCCAGGCCAATAGCCATCGTTTACCCATAACCCGCTGCCATTCATGTCCTATGTACCCACCCACTGTATAAGTAGTTATCGCTGTTTTCGAATCAATTAATTTTGACCACGAAGCAAGCCAGGGAGCATCGCCGGCATCGCCGTCAAAGCGATTCTCATTCCAGTAAGCATAATAGGCCAGCAATCCAATGCGCCAGGCGCGAGACTTGTTGTCAACCTGACGCTTATAAAAAATCTCGAAAGGAACAGCATTGACAGGCCTCTCATAATAATAATTATGGGCTGTGACAGGAAAAATCACAGGGTAAAGGTTTACCCCTATGGAATTGCGGTCGGCTGCCAAAAAATGACTGTCGGATTGCGGCCAAACAGGTATATGCAATCCTCCGGCAAAAAGCAACAGTAATAATATTCTTTTCATAACAGCCCCCCTTAAAATACATAAATAATACTGAGCTGTTGGAAAGGCAACAAACGAAAGTCAACATAATGCTGCTTAATGGCATCCGGCTTTCGAGGAGTATTCACATTGGGCCCATACAATAAGGTCAGTTCGGGAGAAGTAGTATAATATTGATAAGAGGCATACATACTGAAACCTGCATTAACAAGCAAATAGGAAGTAATGGCAAAATTAATCTCTATAAAAGCCTTGGCAAAAATTTTATGTGTGTGAAAGGTGTTTTCCTGCAATTCGGAATAATCTACGGGAGTACCTTCCTCATAATAGTCATACCGGTATTCGTAAGTATAGGAATATCCGAGGTCGGCACCATAGCCGAATAACCAGCGCTTAGCCAATGTAGTTTGCCATTCATGGCCGGTATAGCCGCCAGCCAACAAATATTTCGAGTTAGAATTTGAAAAAGAGTATGGAGGATTATCAGCCACAATAGGCTGAACCTTACCCTTATAATGGTTCTTATCATACTGTCCCAGCACACCAAAGCGCCACGCCCGGTCGCTGTCTTTAACCTGCAATTTATAAGTCAGCTCGAAGGAGTGAAGTTTATCTATGTTCCCAAGGTTGGCAACAACAGGATAAAGGTTAACACCTAGGCTATGACGACCCCTTGCCAAAAAAATCCTGTCATCCTTCTGCTGCGCCTGCAACTCCTGCCGGCACAACAGCAGCAGGACACATGCTGCACACAATTGAAGAAATCTCCTATTTGTTTTCATAGGCATAATTTAAGTGATGAAATAATTAAGCGTTATTTTTTACAAATATACAAAAAAAATTAAAACCCAAAATTAAAACCCAACAAATTAGCACCGTCGGGTATCCAAAATTTATCATACAAAAGATTAACAGACAATGCCCCTTTGCAGGATATAACCAACCGCCATTTTACCTTTTTGGATTTGATTGTTTAAAGTAAATGGCGGTTCATCCCACCTAATAGTGACCCAATGACCGCCGGTAGTAGTAACTGTTGTATGGGTAGTACTCCCTACAACAAATCGACCATTTTCAACAGTCCACGTAGCAGCACTTGAATTACTAATTTGTGAACCTTCTGCCCGATATTGAAACGCATTTTGCCCAATAGTACTGGGCACACAAATATTATTATTATATTCATCCAAAGGTATATCTAATTTTTCAATTTGTGCCAAACTGTATAACGGTATCGTCATGATAAATAACAGAATAAAAATTACCTTTTTCATAAGTTGGTGAATTATTAGAATGAGTAAATAAGGTTGATTCGCTGAAAAGGTTGAAGGCCCACGTGAAATCTTTCATTTGTGTTAAACTGTCTCTTAGGTTCATTCTGGTAGTGGGAGTCATATTTATTATAACTATAGACGAATGACATGCTGCATCCGGTACTGACTATGAAATAAGGCGTAATAGCAAAATTGATTTCTATAAAAGGATTTAAATAAAACTGATGTTGATAATAATTTCCCCAATTATGCACCCGTACATCTTCCAATCGCTGGATAGAGTAATTATATGAAGAGCTTCCATACCAACTATCACTTTCGTCATATGTAAATAAGTATTTCACATCCAACCCATAGCCTAATAACCAGCGTTTACCCAAGGATGTTTGCCATTCGTGCCCCACATAAACTCCTGTATAGTATGCCCATCCACGATATTTTTCTTCATACATAAAACTCCACCCACGATCGAAAAATAAAGTATCATTACCTTGTTTTTCGTCGTAATGGATATAGTCTAACAGTAATCCGAACCGCCAGGCCCTGTCTTTATCTTCAACCTGGCGCTTGTAGAAAATTTCAAATGTCTTATTATTGATTGCTCCAGATGGCATCTTATCTGTACCCATTATACGTGAAATAACAGGATACGCATTCACTCCGATATAATGCCGGCTACGCGCCATAAAGTCCCCGCTAACCTGTGCTCTCGCTCCGGATAAACTCACCAATAAATATAGTATGATTATTAATTGTTTCATAGTCTATCCTCCTTAAAATATATAGCCAATACCTATTTGCCGGAATGGCAAAATACTTACATCTACAGACTGCAGATTTATCTTACCGGGAGGAGGAGACAATGATGCAGATGATATTCCCGAAGGATAAGTCCGGTCATCCTTATAGTCTGTCACAAAACTTACCCCTGCATTAACAATCAGGTGGCGGGTAATAGCAAAGTTTATTTCCATGAACGCTTTAATAAAAATAGTATGTATTTTTTGTGTGTTTTCTATCTTCAAACCGAAATCATAATCATAAGTTTGTTGATAGGAATAACCCAAGTCTGCCCCCCAAGCTAATAGCCAACGTTTACCCAAAATGCTTTGCCATTCATGACCAATAGCACCTCCGCCCAAAAAATAAGTTTGTTTATCATCAAGATGATGATCTTCATAAGGATCACCTATCTCAGTATAAGCAGAAAAATAGTGATTATGATTATCATACTGCCCCAGCACACCGAAGCGCCACGCCCGGTCGCTGTCTTTAACCTGCAATTTATAAGTCAGCTCGAAGGGGTGAAGTTTATCTACGTTCCCAAGGTTGGCAACAACAGGATAAAGGTTAACACCTAGGCTATGACGACCTCCTGCCAAAAAAATCCTGTCATCCTTCTGCTGCGCCTGCAACTCCTGCCGGCACAACAGCATCAGGATACATACTGCACACAATTGAAGAAATCTCCTATTTGTTTTCATAGGCATAATTTAAGTGATTAAGTTACTAAGAGACTATTTTCTTACAAATATACAAAAAAAATTAAAATTCAACGGATTGGATGGTTAATTGGTTTATCAATTATTTCTCCCAAATAAGTTTCATGTTGTCAAAGTCAATATTAGACACTTCTACTGGTGCGTTAACTTTTTAAAGCTTCAAATAATTTATTTAATTTCAATATGTTATAAATGTTCTTTGTTTTTTTGATTTGAAAAAATCCTGTTAATGTTATTTATGTTCGGAGAAAATTAAGGCCTTCGGGGTGAACATTATATCGATGAACAGTCTAATTTATTTAATAACAATGAATTTTAACGCACCAGTAGAAATTAGACACAGTAAATTTACTTTCTTTTTCATAACTACATTTTTAAGATTTAGGCTCCTTTGCAACAATTAACTCAATAGCACTATCATCCGCTATTTTGTCAATAATAATCGGCATTTGCCAATAGGCAAATGCCGCGGCCAATGACGGGCGTAAGTAAACTTTCATTACATATTTCTTGGCCGATAGCTGCTGCATACTTGCATACTCCAACTGATCCTGATAAGCTACTTTTCCACGAGCTAATAACAAGGTATATTTAGAAAAATCAACTTCCGGATAGTTACTTTCACCTGCACATTCAATATAGTCTTCCAAAACTTCTTTGCTGTTAATAATTACTACCTCACTTGGTTCTATCCGTACATAGTCTTCTTGGATATTCTTCCATGTACATGAAGTTCCTGTCAACGAATATTCCATAAAAGAAATCTCTATCGGTTCGTTTTTTTTGTCACAGGCACAAACCCCCCCCGCCAATATCAGTGAAAATACTGCAAGTTTTAAAGGTTTTGTTTTCATAGGCATAATTTTAAATGATGAAATAATTAAGCGTTATTTCTTACAAAGAAACAAAAAAATTCAGTATTAACGAATTAGACCGTTAATGAATATTAATTACACTCAATGGTGAATTACTACATTTAATAAAACAATAGCGTCTAAAGATATTTTGGATATTAATATACCTGCAGTCCACAGAGGTGCTACAGTGTTCATATTTAAAGTAATATCAATATTAAAACTGTAATTATTTTCAGCTACCTTTATGAACCGTTTGGCAATATCTGCTATCCCACTTGTAGCTCTTCCTTTTGCCAATAACAAAGTATATTTAGAAAAATCAACTTCCGGATAGTTACTTCCATCCATACAATTGACATAATTTTCCAATTCTTCATTACTATTGATAATAATCACTTTATTATCGTAATCAAGATTTGTCCATTCACATAATAAAGTTCCATCCAACGAATATTCCGTAAAAGGAATCTCTACCGGCTCATTTTTTTCGTCACACGCACAAACACTCCCCACCAATGCCAGTAAGAGTACTGCAAATTGTAAAAATTGTGTTTTCATAGTTGTATAATTCAACGATGAAGTAATTAAGCGTTATTTTCTACAAATATAGAAAAAAAAATTAAAACCCAACAAATTGGAGGATTAAATAGCCTATAGCGCTAATTCACTAAACATTTCTTGCCTACAAACCGACGAAATAGCGGCAGTAAGCGTAAAGCTTACTGCCTACACAACCTTACTTCGTCGTCACCGTCAGTTTTACCTCCACATTGTTGCGCGTGGCATTGGAGTAGGGACACACCTGATGTGCTTCTTTCACCAATGCTTCCGCTTCTTGTTGGTCGATACCGGGAATGTTCACGGCCATCTCTACGGCCAACATAAAGCCGCCTTCGGGCTTCTTCCCGATGCTCACTTTAGCGGTTACGGTAGAGGTTATACGTTTCTTTTGCAGCAGGGCTACATGGTTTAATGCGCTGCCGAAGCAAGCCGCATAGCCGCAGGCAAACAGTTGTTCGGGATTGGTAGCATCGCCGGGACCGCCCATT
>QMCD01006577.1_pt1 | contig 13977 bp, 12 predicted proteins | sample 1821841 | NCBI WGS metagenome assembly QMCD01 (sample SAMN01991225, study PRJNA193472) | Termite gut metagenome, whole genome shotgun sequencing project. | isolation source: worker | host: Macrotermes natalensis | reverse complement strand
CGAAACTCTCTTTTTTTTACAACACGCACAAACACTTTTTATGCATCGATCTTGGCGTAAGTCGCATGCCGTTCGATAAATTCGCGACGAGGCGGCACATCGTCGCCCATCAGCATCGAGAATATGCGGTCGGCCTCTGCAGCGCTGTCGATCGTAACCTGGCGCAAGATACGCGCTTCGGGGTTCATCGTCGTACTCCACAACTGCTCGGCATTCATCTCTCCGAGACCCTTGTAACGCTGGGTATTGACACCCTTCTCTCCGAAGTCGAAGACCGCTTTTTCACGCTCCTCCTCGGTCCAACAGTAGCGTTCATTCTTCCCTTTCTTTACGAGATATAGCGGCGGCGTAGCGATATAGACATGTCCATGGTCGATCAACTCTTTCATTTCACGGAAGAAGAACGTCAGCATCAGCGTGGCGATATGACTGCCGTCGACATCGGCATCGGTCATAATTATGATCTTGCTGTAACGCAACTTGCTCATATTGAGAGCTTTCGCATCCTCCTCGGTTCCCTTCGTAACACCGATAGCCATGAACATATTCTTGATCTCCTCGTTCTCCCACATCTTGTGTTCCTGTGCCTTCTCGACATTGAGTATCTTACCTCGCAGGGGCATGATGGCCTGAAATTCGCGATCGCGACCCTGTTTGGCGGTGCCGCCTGCCGAGTCTCCCTCGACGAAGAATATCTCCGTTTTATCACGGTCGCGCGACGAACAGTCGGCAAGTTTACCCGGCAATCCCGATCCAGAAAGGACAGTCTTGCGTTGCACCATCTCGCGCGCCTTACGCGCCGCATGGCGAGCCGTGGCGGCCAGAATAACTTTCTCGACGATCTGTTTAGCGTCTTTGGGATGCTCCTCAAGATAATTGCGGAGCGCACCGGCTATGGCCTGGTCGACAGCACCCGAGACCTCGCTGTTGCCCAACTTGGTTTTGGTCTGCCCCTCGAACTGCGGCTCGGCGACTTTCACGGAGATTATAGCCGTCAACCCCTCACGGAAGTCTTCGCCATTGATCTCGAATTTCACTTTGGACAACATTCCGCTGTCTTCAGCGTATTTTTTAAGTGTACGCGTCAGCGCACGACGGAAACCCATCAGGTGCGTACCACCCTCGATAGTATTGATATTGTTGACGTAGGAGTGTACATTCTCGCTGTAACTCGTATTGTACTGAATAGCGGCTTCGACAGGAATACCCTCTTTCTCCGTATCGAGGTATATACAGTCCTCGATCAGCGGCTCGCGGGTGGCGTCCAGGAATTTGATAAACTCCTTAAGTCCCTCTTTCGAGAAATACTCCTCGTGCCTGAACGAGCCGTCCTCGTCGCGCTCACGCTTGTCTGTGATCGCCAGGCGGATACCTTTGTTCAGAAACGCCAACTCCCTCAATCGCGCCGCGAGTATATCGTAATTATATACCACCGAGATAAATATCTCCGCATCGGGCTTGAACGTAATGCTCGTACCCGTCTCGGTAGACTCACCGACCACTTTCAGTTCGCACTGCGGCACGCCGCGGCTGTATTCCTGTTGGTAGACCTTTCCGTCCCTGCGCACCTCGGCTACGAGCCTGTCAGACAGGGCGTTCACACACGACACACCAACACCGTGCAAACCGCCCGAGACCTTATAGCTGTCCTTGTTGAACTTACCGCCCGCATGGAGCACCGTGAGCACAACCTCCAACGCCGATTTACCCTCTTTCTCGTGGTAATCCACCGGAATACCACGTCCGTCATCGACGACCGTTATCGAGTTATCCTCGTTGATCGTAACGTCGATAAACGAGCAATGCCCGGCCAGCGCCTCGTCGATAGAGTTATCCACCACCTCGTAAACCAGATGGTGCAACCCCTTCTCGCCGATGTCGCCGATATACATAGCCGGACGCTTGCGCACGGCTTCCAAACCCTCCAATACCTGAATACTCGACGCCGAGTACTCTTCCTGCTTCATTTTATCCATTTCTTCTGTCATGTATCTCATCCATGCGCCGCGCTCTCACGTACAGCGCGACCATTAACTGTCGATTCTTTTATTATTCCCAAACACATGTGCTTAAATATGACAAATAACCGCCACGACACAAATATTTGCTCAACGCGAATACGCGCCATCGATCACTATCTCTTCGACTTTACCTTTGTCGATCCTGACCGTACGTGACGGGTAATCGTTTATCAGGCCCACGTTATGGGTCGACATTACCACGGCACACCCCATCTGTGCCACGCGCCTGAATATGCGCATCACGGTATCGGCGGCCGCGGGGTCGAGGTTGCCCGTAGGTTCATCGGCCAACACTACCTCGGGACTGTTTATAAGCGCCCGCGCTATAGCTAACCGCTGCTGCTCACCACCCGAAAGCTCGAACGGCATTTTGTATTCCTTATTTACCAACCCTACCAATGCCAACAACTCCTGAATGCGCCGCCTCATATCAGTCTCATTGCGCCAACCTGTTGCACGCATCACATAGTGCAGGTTGCTGAAAGCGTTGCGGTCGGTAAGTAATTCGCAGTTCTGGAAAACTATACCCAAGCGCCGCCGCAAGTGGGGAATATCACGCCTGCGAAGATCCCTCAGATCATACCCCGCCACATAGCCCTCGCCGGCACCCAACGGCACCTCGCCGTAAAGTGTCTTTAGCAGCGTGCTTTTACCCGAACCCACGCGCCCGATCAGATAGACAAGCTCGCCACGACGCACCCTTAGGTCGACACCCGAGAGCACGAGTTCCTGTCCTTTACGCCCGCGGCGCCCATGCCCCGCATGGTACATCGACGCTCCGCGCAATTCTATGACATAGCCCGAGTCTCTCATAACATACAAAGTTACGAAATATTTCGGATGATTGCTACTAAATTATGCCGAAATTTAACAGGTTTACAGTGTGCAGATATGCGACTCGCCAGGAACAACTAAATACCGGTCACATACTCACTGTTATACAGCCCTCTCCATTTGGATTATCGCACCGTTCTCGCGATCATACAGTATTAGGCAATCCTCCTCCCTGAATTCTGTGCAGTAGTGGGCAGCATCATTTCCTCGCTCCACGCTTCGGAATGACCGAAATCAGAGTTATAATCATAATCATGCCAGGCGTGAATGTGTCCGCCGAGGCTCTCGGTCATCTCATTATTGGGGAGGAATTCCCAGACTAAATCTCTCTTCCTGTAATCTTTTTCTACTAACCGCCCGCTCTTTTGAACTACTTTGAGACCGACGATCTGCCACTTTCCAATAACATTTTTCATAAGGCTGAAACTTTTATAAGGTTTAAGTCTCCGCCTTCCATAAAAAGAAAAAGGCGCAGAACAATCCCCATTAAGTCGGCCTTGGGAGCCTTATCCCGGAAAACTGTCTACGCCCGAGGAGCCGTGCAAATAAATACACGGCATACCCTCGAGCGGACAACTCCGATCCGAGATAAACACCATCGTTTCCAATGGCCCCAAGTTTACTTAATGGATCAAGAGTTGTCGCTCTTCTATATCGATACAAATATAAGAAAAAAAATGTCATTCCGAAGCGTGGAGCGAGGAATCTCAACTTATCAACAAGAATCTCACCTTTCAAAAGAGATCTCTCGCTCCACGCTTCGAGATGACAGTGCGTGCGCGCACAGGGCTATTATTTTATCTTAACGCCATTTGGACACCTCTAAGTAAATTCAATAATTATCAATTTCATAAAAGGTAGATCCCTCGTCGCTACGCTCTGTCGGGAAGACAGCACGTGCTCGCGCGGAGCAGATATTTTGTTAATGCAATAAATAACACGTGCATTCGCCTTGCTCAAAATGACAAATAGGCCGCGCGATGCGCGGCCTATTAATATCTAATCGTTAACCACTATTTCTCATCCCGCGACGGAACACTCGACACCCAACGCCCGTACGCGTTCGGCGATCGCCTGCAACTCGGTTACGGGCACTTTTTCCAACTCCTTACACGGCGTATCGCGGTCTATTGTATAGATCATAACACTGCGCGGGTGTATCTCGTCCACCAACCGCAACCATGCGTCCACTTCGCGCGGGGTGGTATTATCGACACCTCCACCACGTGTGAACATAGTCTGGATTATCAGCCGGCCGCCAAATAGTTTCATGTTCTCCACCACTTGCTCCACAGAATAAGTACCTTGTGGGTTATCCAACAGTCGGACTGTCTCGTCGAATGCCGAATCTAATTTCAGTATATTGTTGTCGACTTTCAACAGTGCGCGCCGCACGCTTTCGCGCCCAATCATAGTAGCGTTACTCAACACCGAAACCTTGGCCGAGGGGCAAATTTCGTCGCGCAACATTAATGTATCATCTATCACAGCCTCGAAATCGGGGTGCATGGTAGGTTCGCCGTTTCCGGCAAAAGTGATTACGTCGGGCGGCATACCGTCGGCGACCATCTCGCGCAATTTTTCACCCAGCAAACGCCGCACGTCTTCACGTTTATTGAACTTCGGCGCACCACCCTTGAGCGTCCAGCCGCATTCACAATATATGCAGTTGAAATTGCACAGCTTGGCATCGGTCGGCAACAGGTTGACACCCAAAGACAACCCGAGCCGGCGACTTTTCACCGGCCCGAAGATTATGTCATTGAATAAAGCAGTCATAGGAAACCTACTAAATAATACACATAGCCAACATACAAAATCAAAAACACGTGCGCATGTCGTAAAAAAATGCGGTCATTTAGAACCCTTCGATCGAGGTGCAACTGTGCTCAAGATGACAGAAACCGTCATTATGAGCACAGTTGTGCCGCAGTCGAAGAGTCTATATTTATTTTACTCGGAAAGTATCTCCATCATCTTGATAGCCGCATCGGCAATAGGCGTACCCGGGCCGAAGATCGCGGCAGCGCCGTCCTTGTAAAGCTGCTCGTAATCCTGATGAGGGATCACACCGCCGACGATAACTATGATATCCTCGCGGCCCAACTTTTTCAGTTCGGCGATGATCTGCGGCACCAGAGTGAGGTGTCCTGCCGCGAGCGACGATACACCTACTACATGCACGTCGTTCTCCACTGCCTGCTTAGCAGCCTCGGCAGGGGTCTGGAACAACGGCCCCATATCGACGTCGAAACCTATATCGGCATAACCGGTAGCAACTACTTTCGCGCCACGGTCGTGGCCATCCTGGCCAAGTTTGGCTATCATCACACGGGGCTGGCGGCCCTCCTTTTTGGCAAATTCGGCAACCATCCGTTTTGCCTTTTCGAAATTGGGATCTGTGCTCACTTCCGACGAATAAACTCCTGATATTGAACGTATTACAGCTTTATAGCGACCTACTACAACCTCGCATGCATCGGAGATCTCGCCCAGTGACGCGCGCACTTTAGCCGCCTCGACGGCGAGTTCCAACAGGTTTCCGCCGCCGCCCTTGACGCATGCGGTGATGGCGTCCAAAGCCTTGCGCACTGCCGCCTCATCGCGGTTCGCGCGCAACTCCTGCAAGCGTTTGATCTGGCTCTCACGCACGGCGGTGTTGTCCACGGCAAGAATATCGATCGGATCTTCCTTTGCAAGTCGGTACTTGTTCAAGCCCACAATGATCTCCTGCCCCGAGTCGATACGCGCCTGCTTACGTGCCGCAGCCTCCTCGATCCGCATCTTGGGGATACCGGTCTCGATAGCCTTGGCCATGCCGCCGAGTTTTTCGACCTCCTCGATCAGAGCCCACGCCTTGTGCGCCAACTCCTGCGTCAGCGATTCGACATAATACGAGCCCGCCCACGGGTCTACCTCACGCGTAACGTCGGTCTCCTCCTGAATATATATCTGCGTATTACGTGCGATACGTGCCGAGAAGTCGGTAGGCAGTGCGATAGCCTCGTCCAGCGCATTGGTGTGCAGCGACTGGGTGTGTCCCAAAGCCGCCCCCATAGCCTCGATACAGGTACGCGCAACGTTATTGAACGGATCCTGTTCGGTCAACGACCATCCCGAAGTCTGCGAGTGCGTCCTCAACGCCAGCGACTTGCTGCTCTTAGGCTCAAACTGTTTCACGATCTTGGCCCACAGCAACCTTGCAGCCCTCATCTTGGCAATCTCCATAAAGTGGTTCATGCCGATGGCCCAGAAGAACGACAAGCGCGGCGCGAACGAATCGATACTCATTCCCGCGTTGACCCCCGTGCGCAGGTACTCCAATCCGTCGGCCAGGGTGTAGGCCAGCTCGATGTCGGCCGTTGCGCCCGCCTCCTGCATGTGGTAGCCCGAGATCGAGATCGAGTTGAATTTCGGCATATTCTTCGATGTGTACTCAAAGATGTCGGCGATGATCTTCATCGAGAATTCGGGCGGATATATATAAGTATTACGCACCATGAACTCCTTCAGAATATCGTTCTGAATGGTACCCGCCAACTGCTCCAACTTCACACCCTGCTCCAGACCCGCGACGATATAGAATGCCAACACCGGCAACACCGCGCCGTTCATGGTCATCGAAACCGACATCTGGTCGAGCGGAATGCCGTTGAACAGCACCTTCATATCCTCCACAGAGCATATCGATACACCAGCCTTACCCACGTCTCCCACCACGCGCGGATGGTCGGCGTCGTAGCCGCGGTGCGTCGCCAGGTCGAACGCCACCGACAAACCTTTCTGCCCTGCGGCAAGGTTACGGCGGTAGAATGCGTTAGACTCCTCTGCAGTAGAGAAACCCGCATACTGGCGGATCGTCCATGGCCTCATAACATACATCGTCGAGTAAGGCCCGCGCAGGAACGGCGCGATACCTGCCGCATAGTTCAGGTGCTCCATACCTTTAAGGTCTTCAGCCTCATAAGCTCCCTTTACGGGAATCTGCTCGGCAGTCATCCACGGGTGTTCGCCCGTTTCCGATTTTCCAGTACCGATACAAGATGTCGTCTGTACTACGCCGCACGATGTCGTTGTTTTTGCACCGTCGTATGCTATATCTGAAAATTGCTTCCTCATGACTATATCCCCAATTCTTTAACATATTGTTGCAGCGTGCCGAGGACATTGCTCTTCACGTTGATAAAGTTTTTGATGCCTTGTGCTTCGAGGTCGGCCTGCGAAGCCGGCGCACCTGCCACGACGAACATAGCGTGGCCATCCAACATCTTGAACGCCTCGGGGGCAAGTGTTGCGTAATCGTCGTCGGCCGCGCAGATCACCACGATAGCCGCTTTCGACGCTATTGCCGCCTGCACACCTTCCTGCACCGTCGCGAAGAACGTGTTGTCCTCGATACGGAAACCGGCACAACCGAAGAAGTTGGTTGCGAACTGCGCACGTGCGCGCGCCATACCCAATGTACCGCACGTGAGCAGGAAGACTTTGGGATTGCGGCCGCTTTTGTCGACCTGCAAGCGCATTCTCTCGAACGGCATCGCACCGCGCAGCAGCGTCAAGCCGCCGTCCGACACCGGTTCGGCTGCCTCCTGCGGCACCTCCGACACCTCGCCGAAGTTGGGATACTGGTTGGTGCCCAACAGCACTATACGCCGGGTTGCTACTTCCTTAGCCTTCTGTTCCGCGGCGGCGGCGATAACCTCTTTAACAAAGCCCTCGTCGAATGCCGCAATATAACCGCCTTTTTCTTCCACCTGTTTGAACAGGTCCCACGCCTGTTCGGCGATCTTCTGCGTAAGGTTTTCAATATAATACGAACCTCCCGAAGGGTCGACGACATTGTCGAAATGAGCCTCGTGCTTGAGCAACAACTGAACGTTGCGTGCTATACGCGAACCGAAATCGCCCGCCTCGGCATAAGCCGCATCGAACGGCAACACCTCCATAGAGTGTACGCCGCCGATAGCCGCGCTCATGGCCTCGGTCGTACCGCGCAGCATATTCACGTAAGGATCGTAAACTGTCATATTCCAGCGCGAGCTTTCTGCGTGGATACACATCTTTTCGGAACAAGCGCTCTCTGGTTTGTACTGTCTTACGATCGTCGCCCACAGCATCCTCGCGGCACGCAACTTGGCGATCTCCATAAAATAGTTGGCACTAACGCTCACTTTGAACCGCAACGTCCGCGCCGCCTGATCAACAGTCAGTCCCTGTTCCGTAAGTTTCACCAAATACTCGTGTCCCGCTGCAAGGGTAAATGCCAACTCTTGAACTATCGTAGCACCCGCATTGCCGAAGTTATGGCCACCGACAGTTATCAAGCGCATTTTTTCAGGTGCATCTTTCACCAATCCGGCTATCGTCTCGAAACATTGACTGCCATCCTCACAACATCCGAATGTGCCTTTGAGCGTCAATTTTTTAACTATCGGGTCGATGCAGGTATTCACTCGCACCCTATCGGGATCAGTCTGACCTTTCGCCCACTCTATCGCCTCTTTTGCTATCTCGGCGCCTGCACAAAGCGTAACTTCGACATCGACACCATTCAACAGAGAGGCAACAGCCCCTGGATTTAACACCCTTGAAAGTTACCGACTCCGCACCGCCTTCAATAGCTTTTAATGCCTCCTCGCGTGTAGTCACCGTCTGCGAAACAAGCCAACGATTACACTTGCCCGTGCTGCGCACATAGGGGAATTCGCCGATGCCCGCACCCAGATATTTGAGGTTCTCGAGATCCTCTGCACGGTAATAGGGCCGCACATTGAAACCCTCGCGTGTACGCCAGACGAGTTTTTTATCATAGTCGGCCCCTTTGAGGTCGGCCGTGATCACCTCTTCCCACTGCGCCGTCGGCACCGGCGGGAATTGGCCGAAAAGTTTTTGCTCTGTTGCCATAATTCTTTTTTTGGTGACCCAAAGATACAAAAAAAATGATTAATGGGTAATGATCAATTATTAAATGCCCGCCGGACGAGAATATTGATCATTTAACATTATCTCAACCATATTAATCCATTATACATCAAACCGTTACATACTCCATATAGCCAATACATATAGCCTGCTAAATGAAAATATTAACCGGTAATCATTAATCACTAATCATTAATCACTATCTTTGCATCTATGGTGCGAGTGATGTTTTGGTTGCTTTCGTTACTACCGTTATGGATGATGCATGCATTGTCGAGTGTGCTATGGCCGGTATTGTATTGGGTCGTACGCTATCGACGCAAGGTTGTGCGAAAGAATTTGAGTGAGTCGTTCCCCGAAAAGACGCTCCCCGAGATAAAACATTTGGAAAGGAAATTCTACCGATTTTTTACCGATGTGATTTTCGAAACATTAAAGATGACGACGATTTCGCCTAAGACTATTTCACAACGGATGCGGTTCGACAATGCGGCAGAGATTGAGAGGGCACTCGAAAAAGGGGCTTCGATATCGTTGTATTTGGGTCATTTGGGTAATTGGGAGTGGGTGAGTTCGCTGCCGTTACATTTACCGGCAGGAGTTGTCTCGGGACAGGTCTACCGCAGACTGGGTAATAAGGCCGTTGAAAAGGTGTTGCTGCATAACCGTGAACGTATGGGGGCCGTGTGTGTCGAGATGAGGGAGGTGGCTCGGCGCATAAGGGAGTTCGATATAATAGGATACATTGCCGACCAGTCGCCGCGCCGAAAGAGCATACGCCACCGTGTACCGTTCATGCATCATAACACACCGGCTTTTGTGGGGGCGGAACTTATGACGAAGAGGCATGGTGCCGAGGCATGGTTTCTGGATGTGCAGCGAGTCGGCAGAGGGCGTTACGATGCACGGTTCGAGAAGCTGGACTACGACACGGATGCCGAATATGGGATCACCGACGCCTATTACAGGAGCCTCGAGCGTTCGGTGTCGAGGCAACCTGAGATCTATCTGTGGACACACAACAAGTTCAAACATTGTGAAAAATAGTATCGATTTTGTAGTTACGTGGGTCGACATGGACGACCCGCAATGGAGGGCCGATTTCGAGAAGTATTCGGGACGCCGGCGTGAGGATAAGAATTCGACATCGGTGGCGCGGTTTCGCGATTACGGATTCCTGAAATACTGGTTCAGGGGTATCGATAAGTTTGCGCCGTGGGTACGGAAAGTTCACTTCGTTACATGCGGTCAGAAACCCGAATGGCTCGACGAATCGCATCCCAAACTACATTTGGTCAACCACGAGGATTATATTCCGGGTGAGTTTCTGCCATGTTTCAACAGTAATGTGCTGGAATATTATATGCACCGCATACCAGGACTGAGCGATCGGTTCGTATATTTCAACGACGACTTTTTTATTACCGCCCCCGTCGGTGAGGAGCGGTTTTTCCGTGACGGACTACCGTGCGACATAGCCGCTTTCCGCCTTAATTTCGGCGAGTCACAGTGGAATAAGATGCTCAAGAACAACATTGCCCTGATCAATAAACATTTTGACAAACAGGAGGTATTCGCAAAGTTTTACGATAAATGGTTCGCATCCGAATACGGCTCAAAGGCTATGTGGAACCGCATCGCACGGGGCGGGCATAAGTTTATGACCATGATCACGCCTCATAACGCACAACCGTATCTCAAAAGTACGTTCGAGGAGGTGTGGGCAGCATGTGGCAGGGAGCTTACCGAATGCTCGACACACCGTTTCCGCACAGTCGACGACCTGACGCCGGAGCTATTCAAGACATGGCAATGTTGTACAGGTCGGTTTATGCCTTATAATACCTATACGGACACCAAGATGTTCCCGTTGCTCGTACGTTCAGGGCAGGCGATTGAGGCGGTGCGTGAACAAAAATATAAACTGGTATGCCTGAACGACAACGAAAATATAAGAAATTACGAGCGAGTTATGCAAAATATACAGGCGGCGTTCGAAAGTATTTTCCCCGATAAGTCGAGCTATGAAAATTAAGCCGAAAACACGTAAGGCTATCGCCGAGGTTCTGGCAGGAGTTATCCCTGCCGCCATGGCGCGAAACCGTTGGCGCGGCATATTGCGTTACAGCGGGCCGTTGCGTGCTCTGCTTTTGAGGTGGCGATTTAAGCGTGACAAAAGCACTCCGCAATATTATCTCGCCGTATGCGCCATAGCAAAGAACGAGGGGCCTTATTTCGACGAATGGATAGCCTGGCACCGCAAACAGGGAGTCGACAAGTTCTATATATACGACAACGAAAGCACCGACGACACAGCCCGTATATTGGCGCCTTATGTCGAACAGGGAATAGTGGAGTATAACTTCTGGCCCGGAGCAGAACAACAACTATGGGCTTACGACGACTGCTTCAGACGGCATCGCCTTGAAACGCGTTGGCTGGCCGTTATCGACCTCGACGAGTTCATTGTTCCTGTGCAGGATACGACCGTGGCAGATTTTCTAAAGAAACATGAGAAATCGTCTGTGGTAGAGATTAATTGGCTCGTTTACGGCAGTAGCGGGCATAAGGATAAACTTCAGGGCGGCGTTATGGAACGGTTTACGCAACACTCGCTTCCGGATAACGAACTTAACCGTCATGTAAAAAGTATAGTCGATCCTCGTCGTGTACTGTGCATGACCGGTTGTCACGAAGCGGCACGGCTGTCCGGCCACGCAGTAGATTCCCACGGTAAACGTATTCGTAAGAACTTCCGCGATCGCGAACCTCTGCATGATATCATAAAAATCAACCATTACGCGGTAAAATCTTATGAGGAATTCTTACAAAAGCGCGCCCGTGGACGCGCCAGGCGAACCGTCAAACGCGGTCTCGGCTATTTCGACAAATACGATCTAAACGATGTAACAGAATGAAAATAACGGTTATAATCCCTGTTTATAACGGTGCACAATGGATGGCGCAATGCCTCGAAAACGTGTTGTGTCAGAATTACGAAGAGCTCGAAGTTATTGTTATCGACGACGGGTCCACCGATGGAACGGCTGATATTGCGGCGAATTACCCTGCCGTACATGTCGTGCGGCAGGAGAATCAGGGTGTGTCGGTAGCGCGTAACGTCGGCCTCGGATTGGCCACGGGAGAGTATATACATTTTATGGATATAGACGATTGGTTGAGCACCGATTTTTATAACCGAATGGCGGAGGCCGTAATGCGTACGGGTGCCGATATGGCAGTATGCAGCATGATAAACGAAGTGCGTCCGCATTGGACCCGCATCTACTCTCAAAGCTTTATGGCAACCACGCCTGAGGATAAATTCGAGTTGACGAATGTATATGAATGGGGTTATGTATGGCGTTATCTTATACGCAGAGCTTTTATAGAGGAGCATGAACTGACGTTCAACGGGCGGCACATGGGCGATATGGCATTCTCGATGAAGGCGGTTTACGAGGCCGCGAAAGTGGTAACGGCGCCTGAAGCCGTGTATTGTTACAAACGTCGCAAAGGTTCGCTTATCAACAGTAAAGATAAAGCAGTTGTAAAACGCCGCAAAGAGCATTGGAAAGCCGCAAAAGCATGGCGTGATGAATTTATGCGCGAGCACGGTTTGAAACGGGAGCAGCGCGTCGTCGAGCGGTCCGGATATATGATATTGGGTATGCCGCTACTGGAAAAACATGTGTCAAACAATTACAGAACACATTGGTATCTCCTCGGAATTCCTGTTGTGCGAAAAAAGATCAGGAAGTAGTTTCAAATTCCGACTTCTCAGGGAATAACTCTTCCAAAAATGGCTTTACGCGGGCACGGTCTTCATCGGTGGCGTCCTGCGTATCATTAATACAGAACAGCATTGAATTCGAACGTTTGAAAATGTTCATAAAATTATGGTGCTGAAGCTGAATGCGCTTCGAATCTTTATGCCTTGCATTGCGGAGATGAGCGTGCCCTATCGCAATAGGATAGAATGAAAATGCGCTTCGTTGGAGATCGCCGTCGGCACGAACATGGTGGGATAACGACGCTTCGATCGTATCGTTGAAAACCTCTTCGACAGCTTTTTTATAATCGCTCCGCAGGTAGGCGTCGATGTTATGGTGGGGTACCGCCGAGATTAATTTACCCGTATATTTTTCAGTCAATAGCGCCGCTGTATGCACCGATGTACGATAGTATCCCACACCGGCTTTTAGAAGTTGTTTTACCACCCAGCGTACCTTACAGAATCTTTTCCGTGTCATGCGCACGATCGGATAACCGTCTTCGGGATCGAAAAAGAACTCTGGCCCAACCGGTGCTCCGAAAAACATATCGTCATTGGCGTACAAAAAATGTTCCGAAAGCCCCTGTATTCGATAGAGAAAGTATTCTATAACTGCCGAGTTAAAACAAGGCCGTGCCTCGGGTGGGAGTATTTGAGTGTGGTCGATAATCTCCACACGCGGATTGGACGTATCGAGCCACAATGGTTTTTGGTTATCAGTAACGATGAATATCTTGCGAATCCACGGAGCGAACTGCTCCGCCGAGCGCAGTGAATAGCGCAACTCTTCGTTATCTATATACCTTGCCTGACAATTAGTCTCCGACTCCGGGGCAAACTCTCCGGTCGTTTTGAGTTTCTTCTCCAGCCATGCAGGATCATTACCGTCGACCCACAGATATACCAAGTCTATTTCGAATTGTTTGCCTCTTTTCATACGTCGCAAAGATAGTAAAAGATAGTAATCGATGGTTAATGATTAGTTTGTAATTGCCATGTGCTGACATTTGCTGTCATCTCGAAGCGTAGATCGACCGTGTGCTCACAGAGAGCAATTATTGTTATTGTCATCTCGACGGACAGTTATCAAATTGACTACCTTATCGCTCGCCACCGTGAGCAAGCCACCGTGGCCTCGCTTAAGGGCAGTTAACAAATTGACTGCTCAGGTCGCTCGCCATCGGGAGCAAGCTCCCGTGGTCTCGCTTAAGGGCAGTTAATAAATTGACTGCCAAGGTCGCTCGCCACCGTGAGCAAGTTCCCGTGGTCTCGCTTAAGGGCAGTTGCGCCGCGGTTAAAGCGACGAGGGATATACCTTATTATTAATTAAGGTAATGATGCCAAAAGTGGCGCTTGAGTAATTAGGTAATAGCTTGATTATTTTGTAGATAGAGCGATAAAGCAGAGATTAGTAGAAATTGGTTT
>QMCD01001525.1_pt1 | contig 13984 bp, 16 predicted proteins | sample 1821841 | NCBI WGS metagenome assembly QMCD01 (sample SAMN01991225, study PRJNA193472) | Termite gut metagenome, whole genome shotgun sequencing project. | isolation source: worker | host: Macrotermes natalensis | reverse complement strand
ATTATAACGGATGGAGGGCTTTTTTGTTGCTCTCTGTATCGCTTCTGCTTATTCCGTTCTCCCGCGCATAGCGCGGGGTTTAATGTCGATCAATTAATGTAACCGTTTAGTAAATCGGAATTACTTGGGTATACGCCAATAGTCTTTTTAATCTTGGGCCTCCCCTACAGTGTTGGGTAATCAATCATTGCTTACTTAAATTCGCCTTTCCAGCGTCAGCTGGATCGGTATAAAACCTCTTCTCGCGTAAAATCGCGCCGCCTTCCCGTTCTGTGCAAGCACGTTCAAACGCGCGTAACAAGCGCCGTTGTCCTTGCCCCAATCCAGCGCCGCCTCCAAAAGCATCGAACCCGCGCCTACGCCTCTATAGCCTTCGCGAACGGCGATATCCCATATACACACAAAGCGCTGCGACTTCATAATCCCGTTTTCGTCCGGCTCCTGTAGCTGCGCATGAACGAAGCCAATAGGCTCGGCATCGGCAAAAAGAAGAAATACTGCCGAGTCCTGGTCGTCCAAATGGCGCTCTAAAAGCGCCTTGGGCCGGAGCGCTTCTTTGAAGTGTTCCGGCTGCAAACGAACGGATTGCATATCTAAAACGCTGTAAAGCTTCAGCAAAACATCGATATCGCCGTGATTTGCCGGCCGAAGCGATAAAAGCATGTTTTCTTGCCCCCCCGCCCGTATTGTTTAGCCGTGTACTCCCGCCAATTAAACACAAACAGACTTGCGGCCTTCCACAAGTCTGCGGCTTCCCCGAACCTCGCGGCCCGCTTGCGCCCCTACTTCGCTATCGCGTTGAGCTTTTTCGCGAGCTGAGCCTTTTTGCGGTTCGCGTTGTTTTTATGGATTACGCCCTTTAGCGCCGCCTTATCGACCGAGCTTACCGCCGTCGTAAACGTCGCCTGCGCCTTGGCGCTATCGCCAGCCTGAACAGCCATATCGAAACGCTTGAGCGCCGTCTTGAAGCTGGATTTAATCATACGGTTGCGAAGATTTTTGCGCGTGGTAATGCGCACTCTTTTCCACGCCGATTTGGTATTTGCCATCAACAGTTCCCCTCTCTTCGGTTCAAACATCGGCTATTGTAGCATATTGGGAATAGTTTTGCAAGGTAGATTTTTTATAGGTATTATGAAGGGGCTGCGCCCCTTCATAATACCTATAATACTTTATTAACCTTGCACTAGCTTAAGCGTATCCCTAGCAATAACGAGCTCTTCGTTCGTCGGAATGATGAAAGCCCTCGTCTTGCAGCCCGGCTTGGTAATTTCGACCTCTTTGCCGCGAACGGACGCGTTCAGTTCTGCGTCCAGCTCGACGCCGAGATACGAAAGCCCATCGAGCACTTTAGAGCGGATCAGCCAGTCGTTTTCTCCAACGCCCGCAGTAAATACGATCGCGTCCACGCCGTCCATAGCGGCGGCGTAAGCGCCGATGTATTTCTTTACGCGATAGGCGAATACGTCCTGTGCGAGCTTTGCCTGGTCGTTGCCCTCTTCCGCGGCGTTTTCGATATCCCGGAAATCGCTCGAAACCCCGGAAATACCCATAACTCCGGACTTTTTATTCAAGTAGGAGTCGACTTCCTGGACGCTCATATCGAGCTTTTCGCAGAGGTATTTGATGATCGCCGGGTCGATATCGCCGGAGCGCGTACCCATAGGAACGCCTTCAAGCGGCGTGAAGCCCATCGAGGTATCTACGGATTTGCCGTATTTTACCGCCGCGATGCTTGAGCCATTGCCCAAATGGCAGGTGACGATCTTCAGCTCTTCGATCGGCTTGCCGATGCATTTGGCTACGCGCTGAGATACATAGAAGTGTGAGGTCCCGTGAAAGCCGTAGCGTCGTACCTGATGATTTTTATACAGTTCGTACGGCAAGGCGTATATATAGGCGTTCGCAGGCATCGTTTGGTGGAAGGCCGTATCGAAAACGCCCGCCATCGGCGTATCGGGCATTACGGCGCGGCATGCCTCTATGCCCATGATATTCGCGGGATTATGCAGCGGCGCGAGCTCGCAGCATTCCCGAAGCGTATTCATTACGGCGTCGCCGATCATCACGCTGCCCGAAAAACTCTCTCCGCCGTGCACGACTCTGTGTCCGACAGCTTTGATCTCGGACATGTCGGCGATTACGCCGTTTTCTTTATCCGTCAGGCTCTCAAGCACAAGGCGTACAGCGTCCTCATGGTTTTTCATCTCAGGGTTGGACTTGATCTTGTCCTTGCCCTCGGGAGCGTATGTAAGGATTGGATCGCTCAATCCGATGCGCTCGGCAAGCCCTTTGGCGAGCACGGACTCGTTTACCATGTCGATGAGCTGAAATTTCAGGGAAGAGCTTCCGGCGTTGATGACTAATATCTTCATTTTACGGTTCCCTTCTGAGGCGCATAGCCCCTAATTATTGAGCCTGAACGGCGGTAATAGCGACGACGTTTACGATATCCTCTACGCTGCATCCGCGCGAGAGGTCGTTGATCGGCTTGGCGAAGCCCTGGCAAATCGGGCCGATGGCTTCAGCGCCCGCAAGCCTTTGAACGAGCTTGTAGCCGATATTGCCGGACTGGAGATCGGGGAATATCAAAACGTTTGCTTTGCCGGCGACGGGGCTGCCCGGGCTCTTGAGCTGGCCGACCTTTTCTACCAGCGCGGCGTCGGCCTGCAATTCGCCGTCGACCGTCAGCTCCGGCGCGATTTGCTTTACGAGTTCAGTCGCCTTGACGACCTTGTCCACCAATTCGTGCTTGCCGCTGCCCTTCGTGGAGAACGAAAGCATCGCCACGCGCGGCTCCATGCCCGTAAGCGCGCGGCCCGTCTCTGCGGAGGAAACGGCAATCGCTGCGAGCTGTTCGGCGGTGGGGTCGATATTAACGGCGCAGTCCGCGAAGATCATCACGCCATCGTCGCCGTATTGCCTCGCGGGCACGTCCATAATAAAGCTCGAAGAAACTACGGAAATGCCCTTGGCCATCTTAATAATTTGAAGCCCCGGGCGCAACGTATCGGCCGTGGTGCTGATAGCTCCCGCGACCATACCGTCTCCAAGGCCTTGCTTTATCATCATCGCGGCGAAAAACAGGGGGTTTTTCATCGTTTCCAGCGCGGCTTCCGGCGTAACGCCCTTTTCCTTGCGCATCTCATAGAAGAGGTTTGCGTACTCTGCAAAGCTCGGGGATTGCTCAGGATCAACGACCTCTACGCCTTCGAGCGAAACGCCAAATTCGCTTGCCTTCGCCTGGATCTCGTCTTCTTTTCCCAGAAGCGTAATCTTTGCGATTCCCTCGCGCGCGAGTATCTCCGCGGCTTTGAGCGTACGCTCCTCGCTGCCTTCGGGCAGCAAAACGTGCTTCTGATTCGCTTTTGCTTTTAACGTAATTGTGTCCATGAGCGACATGATAGGCTTTCTCTCCTTTTACGTTGCATTTTCCTAAATCATAACATATTTTTCTTTTTCGGGGTAGCGGAAAATGATATACTAAATATAGGAAAATGACAGAGATTTATAGGGGGAGCGCATTGGCTCCCACGAATAAAATCCAAAGGAGCGCGACATGAACGTCTGCGGCATCATAGCGGAATACAATCCGCTGCATAACGGACACCGGTATCATCTATCGCAGGCGCGTAAGGAAACGCAGTCGAGCTTCGTCGTCGTCGCTATGAGCGGCAGCTTCACACAGCGCGGCGAACCGGCGGTTTTCGATAAATGGGCTCGCGCGCGCTGGGCGCTTTTAAACGGCGCGGATCTCGTTATAGAGCTTCCGGCGCTCTATTGCCTGCAAAGTGCGGAATTCTTTGCTAGAGGCGGCGTAAAGCTCTTGCACAGCCTCGGCGTCGTTACGCACCTTTGCTTCGGCTGCGAGCTTGCGGACGCGGCGCTTATGGCCCAGGCCGCCAATACGCTCGAAAAGGAGCCTCCCGCGTTCCGCGCGGCTCTCGAACAAGCCCTGAAGCGCGGCTGTTCCTATCCGCGTGCCCGTTTCGAGGCGTTAAAGGCAATCGGCGCGCCGGAGCGCATGCTCACGCTGCTCTCAGAGCCAAACGGCATTCTCGGCGTCGAGTACATGCGCGCGATCGAGCGTTACGCCCCCGAGCTCTCCGTCGCCCCCTTGCCGCGTATCGCCGTAGGGCACCATTCCACCGAGGTGCGTGGCGAATACGCCAGCGCGACGACTATTCGCTCCGCCATGTCTCTCGGCCAGCCAGTCAATCATCTCGTCCCCGTGGCCGACGAGCTGAATTCCCTAATAATCGACGGCGACGGCCCGGTCTTTATGGAAAAGCTCGACGCCGTACTGCTGCATGTCTTGCGCACGATGTCTCTCGAAGACTATAAAGAACTGCCCGACGCGCCGGAGGGGCTGGAAAACGCCCTACGCCAGGCGGCGCTCATATGCGGCTCGTCTTCGGAATTGCTGGACGCGCTAAAGAGCAAACGCTATACGCGCGCGCGGCTTTCGCGGCTTTTAGCGCACGCGCTGCTATCCATACGCAAAACCGACGCCGCAAACGCGAACGGCGCGAACGCGCCAGGATATATCCGCGTTTTGGGTATGCGCAAGGACGCGCAGGAGCTGCTCTCCGAGATCAACAAATGCTCCGAATGGCCGCTCGTAAGCCGCAAAGCCGAAATGGACGCACTTAAAGGCCCCGCCGCCGCGCTCCTTAGCGTCGACCGCCGCGCGACGGACATGCAGGCGCTCGGCAAGGCCGCGGCGTTTCGGGGAGCGAATCAGGATTACACAAGGAAGATTATGGTGGTGTGAGCCTGTACGCGTGAAATATTTTAGTGTATACTAAGGATGACGAAAGTCAAATCTTTATCTAAATGGAGGTGGATTTGATGGGTTACGAAACAAAAGTTTTACTACGAGCTATATACGATTTACTCGACCGTTGCAAAGACCTAGAAGAGGCAAAAAAACTGGTTGCCAGAATGGCCAACGTCGAAGAGGTTATCGTTACTCCAAATGAAGATGAACAGCCCCGAACGCCAGAAGAACGCGAAGCGTACATCAAGCGGATCGCAGACGGACTTCCCGACGATTAGCCCCTATCCGGGGTTTTTCTCGTCTATTCGTAGCAATAGGGTATACCCTATTGCTACGAATAGCTATTCAATATTAGCCCGCATTTCCACTGGAAATGGCTTTCACTTGGCCTTGCCCTTTTAGTTTAACGCCTCTATTTTCAAGCAGCAACTTCAATTGCGGCATGGCCTCTATGGCCGCTGTCCGCCCTAATTCCACACACTCCTCCGCCTGCGCGTTGCTCAAAGGATTGATGTGGTCGACCTGCGGCGAGATCATTACATCCGCCGTACTGGCGCGCGCCCTGGCAACCTCCCACTGCATGAGCTCTATCGTATAGTTCAAAATATCGATGACGTTCTTTGCTGGGGCGCGCAAGCCGCCCTGATAGCCGACGTCGACGCCGATAACAAAATCCGCGCCCATCGCCCTCGCGCCGTGTACCGGTACGCGCTCGACAACGCCGCCGTCCACGAGCATGCGCCCCAAATGCCTGTGCGGCACGAAAATACCCGGTATCGAAATGCTTGCCCGGACAGCCTCGTGAATCTTCCCTTCGCGAAGCAGCAACAGCTCGGAATTCTCGAGGTCGACGGCGACGCACGCGAAAGGCACACGCGTCTGGCTGAAATCCATATCCTTCGTTACTATTCGAATCAATTCCTGGAACTTGTCGCCTTTGATAAATCCCTCGCGCGGGACGACCATATCGAGATAGCTGCGCTCCTTTAACATGGCCGCAAGCTTGCCCGCCATGCGCAAATCGCTTCCGCAAGCGTATATAGCGCCCACTACGGCGCCCATGCTCGACCCCGTTACGAGCTCAACTGGTACACCTTCTTCACAAAGCGCTTCCAAAACGCCGATATGCGCCAGACCTCTCGCACCGCCGGAGCCGAGCGCAATTCCTACTTTCATCAAGACAGCTCCTCCTTCTCCACAGTATTTGGAATCATATGTTTTATTTTAAGCTTATTCATAGTATAGCCTTTCTTTCCATATCTTTCAAAGAGAGTTTTTGGAGGAATTTTATGAAACGATGTCGCGAATACGGATTTTTTATTCCGATTGCGGCGGGCGCGCTTGCGCTCGGCCTTTTACTCCGCCCCGAAACGGCTCTAATGGCCGCGCGCGAAGGGCTGGAGCGTTTCGCGCTGATAATTTTGCCTTCCCTACTCCCCTTTTTCATATGCGCAGAACTGCTGCTGCGTTCCGGCGCGCTCCACGCCGCCGGGAAACTGCTAGAAACGCCTATGCGCGCGCTGTTCCGGCTCGGCGGCGAAGGAGGCGCAGTCTATCTAACAGGTGCGGTATCGGGATATCCCACAGGCGCGCGCCTCGCGGGGGAGCTGTACCGCGAAAAAAAACTGGATCTCGCGGAAATGGAGCGGCTGTGCCTTTTATCAAATCTATGCGGCCCTTTATTTATTACCGGCGCTGTAGCCACCGGCATTTTGGCAAACCCGCAGGCGGCCGCGCCGATGCTGATCGCCCAGCACGCCGGAGCTTGGCTCGTAACTGCGATTTATGCCCGTATTTATCCAGGAAATCTCAATAGCCCGGCGCTCTCCGGAAACGCAGAGCGAGCGCATCCAGGCGCGCTAATCGGCGGCTCCGCCTACGACGCGATGCTCGCTATGTTGAAAATATGCGCGATTACAACGCTCTTCACAGTATTATTGAGGCTTTGCGAAGAGCTTGGCGCGCTCAGTGCGCTTACAAGCATGTTTTCGTATATTTTAGGCGCTTTCGGCCTTCCTGCGGAGTTTGGCCGAAGCCTCGCGAGCGGGCTGTTCGAGATGAGCGCCGCATGCGCCGAATCCGCGCGCCAAGGGGCGGTACTCCAAGAACAAAGCGCGCTTTGCTCCGCGCTCTTGGCGTTCGGCGGGCTGTCTGTCGTCTTGCAGACGCTGGCATTCGCTCCCGTTCGGGCCGGACGCTTTATAATCGCAAAGCTCGCGCACGCGATTCTTGCAGCGCTGTTCACCTTTTTGTTGTTTCCATTATTTTGTGCCGACGCACCGGCGTTCGCCATACAAAAAACAGACCCTACATGGCAAGCAGATCTGTCCGTCGTATTGAGTCTGCTTTTAGCAAGCGCGATCGCCGTTGGAGCAGTCGCGCTCGTATCGAATCTGTTTGGGGTCAGAAAGTCGAAATCTTAAAACAGGAATCAGGAATCAAATGTTGGAGCGATTCACGAATCGGCCGTAACACATGTAGGGACACGATATATCGTGTCCGTGACCCAAACATGCGTTTCTATGAATCACGGACGCCATATATGGCGTCCCTACAGAAAATCATAGTTTACCTAATTCCCGTTTTGCTCCAAGTCGACGTCCAAATCCTTACCCTCGGCATCCAGGCCCAGCGATATCTCGGCGCTTTCATTTGAAGGCGCTTCCGCGTCGTACGCGCGTACGAGCGGCGTAGATTGATATTGCGCCGCCAGCTCCTGACGGTTTTGATCGACGATCTTGAAGTAGTCGTGTAAATAGCGCTGAATATCGACAAGAATGTTGTCCGCGTATTGGCGGGAGCCCTGTACGATATGGCGGGCGCTCTCTTCCGCCCGGTTTAGCAGCTCATCCGCCCGGCTCTGTGCCTCGGCAAGAATCGCGTGCTCCGACACACGCGCCTCAAATTCGCGCTCGGCGTTCGTACGGATGGATTCGGCTTCGTCGCGGGCAAGCGTGATTATGGCGGCTTCGTCGAGCAGCATGCCCTGTGCCCTTCGAATATCCTCGGGAATCGTAACTTTCATATCCCCGAGCAAATCGAGCATGGCGTCAGCGTCGACCATGCGCTTTCCGCCTCCGAATTTCGCCTTCGGACTCGCTTCAATAAGCTCCTCGAGCTGAGCAATTAATGAGGCGATTTTTAGAGGCTGTTTATCGATTTTACTCATCTTGAAGCAACCTTTCCGCTATCGTATCGCGATGCGCTTTTGGAACAAGCGAACCGATATCGCCGCCCAAGCGGCCTATCTCGCGCACCATGCTAGAGCTAACGGCAATATACTCGGGGCTCGCCATGAGCACGACCGTTTCGCAATTTGGATATAAGCGCTTGTTCAGCACAGCCATCGCAGCTTCGTATTCGTAGTCTATCGCGCCCCGTATACCCCGCAAAACACAGTCGGCACGCGCTAATTTTACATAGTCGGCTAAAAGCCCTTCAAAAGCTTCGGCGCTAGCATTGGCCAGACCTTCGGCCTTTATCGCGCTCCGTATAAACGCGAGGCGCTCGTCCAGCGTGAAAAAGCAGCTTTTGCGAGAGTTATGGAGCACGGCGACCTTGACTTCGCCAAACAACGCGCATGCGCGCTTTAAGATATCGAGATGCCCCAATGTAAACGGATCAAAACTCCCGGGGTAGACGCACCTAGTCAACTATTCACTCTCCACGCTTTTATCGGATCTTAATAGAGAGATATATACATCGCCGTATTTGCGCGCGTCATAGGCGATAAATTCTCCCGGACTGCTTTGAACCGCCTCCTGATCCTCGATTACGATAATGGCTCCGCTTAGGAGCATGTCCTTTTGGATCAATCGCCGCGCGGCTTCGATTCCGAATCCGGAATTATAGGGCGGATCGAGAAAAACAATCTTGAAGCGCGCGCCTTCACGCTCCAACGCGTCGATAGCCGCGATATAGTCGCCCGGACGTACGAAAGCCCTCGCGCTAAAGTATAGCTTGTCCACATTCGCGCGAATAGCGCAAATGCAGTCCGGCCGGCGATCAACAAATACGCAAGAGGATGCGCCCCGGCTAAGCGCCTCGATACCGAGCGCGCCCGAACCCGCAAAAAGATCTAGCACGGGCTCGTCTGCGATTTCGAATTGCAAGATACCAAAAACGGCTTCCTTCACGCGGTCGAGCGTGGGCCTCGTATCGTTGTCCGTAACAGTTTCTAAACGCCGCCCTCTGGCCGACCCGGCAATTACACGCATCTCAAATCCCTCTAATTAGGAATTGTAACAAAAGACGACGCAAAATACAATAAAAAGTTGCCCGAAAGGCGCCCGTTTGCTGTCGGGCGTTTCCCTTCCGTAGACGAAACTAATTCCTAGTTCCTAATTCCTAGCCGCTATTCGCCCGACATGATCAGCCGCGCGTCCGTAGCGACGGCGTGCATCTTAATATCGTGCGGCCACGCTTCGATCCCTTCAACGATTTGACATTCGTACGCTAAACCTATCCGATAAGCTTGTGTGCCAGCCAAAAAACGGTCGTAATAGCCCTTTCCTTGCCCGATTCGGTTGCAATACTCGTCAAAAACGACGCCCGGCACTATTACACACTCGATTTCAGCGGCGTTTACTAAGCGTGAGTTATCTAAGTCCGGCTCTAAAACGCCAAAAGCGCCACGTTTCCATGTGCCGCCTACAAGCGGCTCGGCCGGAAGCATCGTATCGCCCGAGACAACCGGAAAACATACGCGCTTGCCGTTTAGACGCGCGTGCTCGACGATATTAATCGGATCTATTTCGGATTTCGTGGCGACATACGCCATTATTATATCGGCTTTTAAATAGCCTCCGAGCGCTAAAACGCGAGCACAAGCGCTTTTTGACATCGCTTTGTGGCGCTCTTCCGGCAAAGCATCGCGCTCCGTCCGCATTTTCTCGCGAAGCGCGGCTTGATTATTTTCCATCGAGATATACCCTCGGCACGCGCTCGCTTACTGAAAGCAATATCTCGTAGCTGATCGTGTCCGCCCAGCCCGCGAGCTCCTCCGCCGAAATGCTTTCGCCGCCCTGATATCCGAGAAGGACGGCCTCGTCGCCTATCGCAGCTCCCGGAATATCCGTAACGTCCGCAACGCACTGATCCATGCAGACGTTGCCGATGATCCTCGCCCTTTGGCCGCGAATCAGCACCTCGGCCCTATTGCTGAACGCGCGCTTGAATCCGTCGCCGTAGCCGACCGTCAGCGTCGCGACGGTTCTTCTGTCCGTCGCGGTATACGTGCGGCAATACGATACGCTCTCCCCCGCCTCGATCGTTTTAAGATGCACTATGCGCGTTTTCCATTCCATGACGGGCAAAAGGTTTGCCTTTGCCCAAGGATTCGGATTCACTCCGTAGAGCGCGAGCCCCGGTCGCACCAAATCGAAATTCAGCTCAGGAAAGCCAAATGTCGCGGCGCTGTTGGAAGTGTGGATCAACACATCGCAAAAACCTTCCGCTTTCATTTGCTCGATAAAAGCCAAGAAGCGCTCGCCCTGGGCGCGCGTAAACGAAGTATCCTCCGCCTCGGATTCCGCAAAATGGGTAAATAGTCCTTCGAGCTCAAGCGCCTCGCTGTTCTTTATTATCGACAGCAACTCGCAAAACTCGTCCATGCGCTTAACGCCGACTCTATTCATGCCGGTATCGGCCTTGATATGTACTTTTACTTTTACGCCGCGCTTTCTGCCCTCGGCTTCGAGCGCCCTTAACGTTTGCGCCGAAAAGACCGTTTGGCTCAAGCCCCCTTCGGCGGCGAGCGGCGCGGACTGCGGCAAGATACCGCCCATAACAAGTATAGGCGCTTTAATCCCGCTTTCGCGCAGGCGAACACCCTCCTCGGGAATCGCGACGCCAAAAAACCGCGCGCCGGATTCGAGCGTCTTCGCGACCTTGACCATGCCGTGCCCGTAGGCGTTCGCCTTGACGACGGCAATTACACCCGCGGCCCCGGCGGCGGCGCGTATCTGATTAAGATTGTGCTCCAAGCGGTCCAGATGGATATAGGCGAGCGTAGGCCGCCTTTCGCTAGAGCTCATATACCTGCTCTTCCGTAAGCGTATTGACGCCGATTTCTTTAAACAGCCGCAGCGTCTTTTCGTTATCCTCCACGCGGAACAGGATCAGCGCGCAATCGGCCTTGCGCCTGACAAACGAATACGTGTACTCGATGCTGATGCCCGCGTTGTACAGCGCGTCGAGGATATTCGCGAGCCCTCCGGGGACGTCCGGCACCTCTACGGCCAAAACCTCCGTGATGCTCGCGGTAAACCCGGCGTCGCGAATGGCCTTCATCGCCTTCTCAGGCTGATTGACGATACAGCGCATGATGCCGAAATTCGTCGTATCCGCCAGCGACATAGCGATGATATCGATACCGTTGTCGCCCAACGCCCGCGTAAGCTTGCCCAAGCGGCCGGGCTTGTTTTCTATGAACGCCGAAACCTGCCTTATGAACATTATTTTCACCGTCCTTCTTTGATATGCGAAAAAATATCGTATTTATGTAGGGGCGAACTGCGTTCGCCCGTGACCCAAAAGCCAGACATTCATGTGTAACGCGGGCGAACACAGTTCGCCCCTACAGGATTTTGGGGTCACGTTTCGGGGTCAGGGGCGGGCATGGAAACCCGCCCCTACGATATTGGGTCACGGACGCCATATATGGCGTCCCTACAGCGCGCTATAGCCCTTGTCGAACGCGACCTTGTTCATCTCCAAAAACCTTGGCTTAACTGTATCGGCGAGCGCCTGAGCGCATTTGGACTGTTCCCAGCCCAAAACGCGGGCCAATACGCCCAAAAGCACCGTGTTTATCGCCTTTATGCTGCCCGATTCGGCGGCGAGTTTCAAGGCGTCGAGCGATAGCACATTCACTCCGAGCTCCTTAAGCTGCCCAAGTATATCGGCGGGATACTTCGCCGCGCCGGTGATTACGGGCATCGGCAGAATCTCCTGATCGTTGACGATAAGCGTGCCGCCCTTCTTTAAATACGGCAGCCAGCGTATCGCTTCGAGCAGCTCGAACGCGACGATGCAATCCGCCTCGCCCTCGTCGATAAGGGGCGAGCGCACGTTCTCGCCTATCCGCACGTGCGTAACGACGCTGCCGCCGCGCTGCGCCATGCCGTGAACCTCCGATAATTTTACGTCGTAGCCGCCCGAAAGCGCGTAGCTTCCGATTATGCGCGAGGCCAGAAGCGTCCCTTGCCCGCCAACGCCGACGATGAGTATGTTCGTCATTTCGCTTCCTCCTTCTTCATCGCGCCGAACGGGCAAACGCTCGAACACAGGCCGCAGCCGAAGCACAGCGACTGGTTGATAACGACGCCGTTTTCGCCCTTGTCCTCAATGGACGGACAGCCGATCTTCAGGCACATCTTGCACTTTTTGCATGCGCTTTGATCGACCTTATACGGCGGATATTTATCCTTGATTATGAGCGCACAGGGCCTGCGCATGATTATAACGCTCAGTTCTTCAGTTGCGAGCGCTTCCTTCAGCTCTTTTTCGGTAGCCTTCAAATCGAACGGATCGAGTACGCGCACGTCCTTCACGCCGAGCGCCCTAACGAGCCCGACCAAATCGACCGCGGGCGCGGGGTCGTTGCGAATATCTTTGCCGGTACCGGCGTGCTGCTGGTGTCCAGTCATGCCGGTCGTGCCGTTGTCGACTATGACCAGCGTACCCGTTCCGCCGTTATAGACCATGTTCAACAGGCCCGTTATGCCGGAATGCAGGAACGTTGAATCGCCTATTATACCCGCGACCTTGCGCGAACCTTCTATGCCAATTGCCTTTTCCATGCCCATCGTCATGCCGACGGACGCGCCCATGCATACGCAGGCGTCCATCGCGCGCAGCGGGGGCAGCGCGCCTAGCGTATAGCAGCCGATATCGCCGAGCACCGTAACTTTATTCTTCGCCAGCAGGTAATACGTACCTCTATGCGGGCAGCCGGGGCACATCACGGGCGGGCGGACGGGAAGCCCACCGACTTCGAGCTTGTCCACGACCTTGCCTGCGAGCTTTTGCGCGACCAAATTTGAGGAGTACTCGCCCTGGCGCGAGAAGATGTTCTTGCCGTCGCAAGCTATTCCCCAGGACTTGATTTGCTCCTCAAAAACGGGCTCAAGCTCCTCGATTATTACTAAACGGTCGACTTTACCCGCGAAATCTTCGATTAGCTTCCTCGGCAGCGGGTTCACCATGCCGAGCTTTAAAACCGAGGCTTCGGGCAACGTTTCTTTAACGTATTGGTATACTGCCCCGGCGCAGATTATGCCCAGCTCCTTGCCCGCCATATCGACCTTATTGATCGGAAGCGCGTTCGCGTCCTCCGCGAGCTTATCTTCGCGCGCCTCGACGACGAGATGCCGCCTTTTCGCCATGCCGGGCATCATAACATATTTGTCGGGATTCTTCTCGTAGGGTTTTAACGGTACTTCCGCCCTTTCGCAGAGCTCCACTACGCTCTGCGAATGCGCGATGCGCGTCGTCAGGCGCAGGATCACCGGCGTGTCGTACTGTTCGCTCAGCTCAAAAGCGAGCGCCGTGAATTCCTTCGCCTCCTGCGAATCGGCGGGCTCGAGAACCGGCACGTGCGCCGCGCGGGCCAGCATGCGGGTATCCTGCTCGTTTTGGGAGCTGTGCATGCCGGGGTCGTCCGCCACCACGACGACGAGCCCGCCGTTGATTCCCGTGTACGCCACGGTAAACAACGGGTCTGCCGCGACGTTGAGACCCACGTGCTTCATCACGCAACACGCGCGACGGCCGCCCAACGACGCGCCAAAGGCTACCTCCAGCGCCACCTTTTCATTCGGAGCCCACTCCGAATACACATCTTCTTTATATACAGCCAGAGCCTCCGCGATTTCGGTGCTCGGTGTACCGGGATAACTGGACGCGACACAAACGCCGGCTTCGTATAAGCCGCGTGCAATCGCCTCATTTCCCAGCATAAGCGTTTTCAATACTTACCTCCGGATATTTCTATCAATAACGATATATAGGTTATTCTTTCTGTCTATGAGATTCCCAATAATATTATCAGATAAGACAAGTTGTGTCAATGAAAACGCCGTATATGCCGGGGCAACCGCATACGGAAACGGGGCGTTTGCCGCGAAAAGAGGGGCCTGTTTGTGAAAATGGGAACGAAACAGGGTAACCGACTGAGTAAAGAATACCGTTGAACATCCGTTG
>QMCD01003753.1_pt1 | contig 13997 bp, 22 predicted proteins | sample 1821841 | NCBI WGS metagenome assembly QMCD01 (sample SAMN01991225, study PRJNA193472) | Termite gut metagenome, whole genome shotgun sequencing project. | isolation source: worker | host: Macrotermes natalensis | reverse complement strand
ACTCTGAGATTGTTTTAAAAGTTCTTTTATTGATCGGTTTTGTCGATAGAAGAAATATCCGTTTCCGTATTTTTCTTCTTGGCTTATCCACCAATCTACATTGGCAGGATTCTCTTTTAAAATAGTCAATAGTTTACGATCTGACTTTTTAAAACATAAATCACAATTACCCTCATAGCTTTTTAAATTCAACCTAAAACTTTGATGTATCCAAAATTTATTTACATCTAACTTATTTGTAGGAAACATTGATACAAAAGGATAAATAAAACGCTGTTTCTTGTAGTTAGCGTTGATTCTGTCTACTTCATCAATCCTTATGCCTATTGCGGTATAATAGTTCTTCCAACCTAATGATTTAATGTATTTATGGATTGGAACTGTTTTAAGTTCTCTAGTACAATGAGGAAATGCAACGTTAGGCAATCCGTATTTATTATTTACCGCATCAAAAGGATGTCCTGTTCTGCTTGCTGACCGTATGTGACTACTTTAAAAGATGTTCCTACACCCATAGTACTATTTACAACAGCTTCAACCCAAACAGTATTGAATCCAAATCGTTTATCGCATTCATTGACAAACTGTAATGTTTCTTCTCGTTCCTTTCCTGTGTTAGCAAATACGACAACTATCTCATATTTATCGGAAAGATTGTCTAAACACCATTTTGTCATATATGCAGATGTTTGACCACCTGAAAAACTTACAAGTAGTTTCTTTCTCATATCCTTTATTTATTAGTGAGCAATTCGGGGGTGTCGAGCTTCATAAAACATAGCCAAATAGTTCTACCATGTTTCCCTGATGTATGACCGAATAAGGGCTTTTCTTTAATAATTTCTAATACCTTATTAAGAGTTACTTGTGCTTCATTCCACTTGAATATAAGAACACCAAAAGGCTCTAATACTCTCATACATTCATCGAACCCTTCTTTTATGTCTGTTTCCCAAGTAGGAAATAAGACACCGTATTTTTTAGCCATCAATGAACCTTGGCCAAGCTTATTCATATGAGGTGGATCGAACACAACTAACTTGAAAGAATTATCCCTATAAGACATATTTCTAAAATCACCTACTACATCAGGATGGACATTTAAAATTCTATCATCGCATAGAATATGAGTTTCATTTCTAATATCTTGGAATAAAACATTAGGATTTTCTTTATCGAACCAAAACATTCTACTACCACAACAGGCATCTAGTATTATTTTATCCTTTCTCATCATCTTCTGGTTTATCTGTTAGTAACTGCTTGGATTTGGTAATTAGTGATTTTAAATCGTCTATTTCAACATAATGATTGTTTTCACAATTATTAGAGGTTTCTGCACCTGTAATAACCCATTCTTCACACTCTTTTATAATCTCTCTCAACGCCTCCATTAGTTGGGCGTTCTCGGTTTCTTTTGCTGAATAACACCTACTTAAAAAACTTTTCATAAGAACATTGCATGATGTGTATTCATTGTATCGCTTAGAATATATACCCTCTGGGAATGTTTCTTTTAAAGCAGCTATTTCATTTGAGAAATGTTTACGACACATAGATTTATACTCTTCAACCTCTGAATAGTTTTCTCTCACGATTTCGTTTATGCGCAGATTTAATAATTCATCGTGTATAATGTCAAATACACAATCAGGTACTATAGCAAACACTTTATTCAATTTCTTTTCGATAGTTTCTGTAACTTGAAAAGATATACTAAATTCGTCATACTCTTTACTCATTGCTTTCTTCCTTTCCTAGTGCTTTGTTGATTAATATTTTCATTTTATCATGTATAGGACTACCTTCTTCAATTAATCTTATTTTATTTAATAACCTATCAATTTCAGTTAGCAATTCCAATAGTTCCGGAGCCGTTGCGATTAATTGAGCATTGGCGCATTGTTCTTCTTGTCCTCGCTTGCCTACAGCCTCACAAATTGAGTAATTTGAATCTGCTGTTAATACTTGAAATCCCATACTGGAGCGTATCCATTTTAATTCGCCTTTCTTTGTTCTTGTTCCTTTAAAATCTTTCATCCCTTTACTGTATTAATGTCAATAGCTAAACCTTGTTCTATTAGTCCGTGTATGTCGAAATGCCATTCGTAGAGTTTTTGGAATAGTTCGAGCTGTGAATTAATATCTATATCAGTATAATATTTATCATAAATATCCTCCTTATTTATCCAAAATGTTCCGATATTATCATAGCCAAAGCAATATCTATATTCTCTTTTAATTGCTGTAACATATTCATAGCTTCTATCAATTTCCCAACATAAATCATCGCAATTATTCTGATTGAGAACAGCTATCTTCGCCAGTTCTACAATAGGAATCTTACCATTCCCTAAGCATGGTTTATATAGGTCGGACATAGGACGAAGGATAGGAATGAAATACTTTGCTAAATTATTACCTGATATATATTCTCCTTGTCTATAAAAAATAGAGAATCCATCTATTTCTTTGTTATTATATATTTCTGGAGGATATCTACCATCTATATCTGAAACTCCAATAATGTCAATTATTAATTCATCCATAAAGTCTGTCTTTTTACGAACAGCTTTCAACCTATACGGTAAATACCCTGCTATATCTTTTGATTCTAGTTTTGTTCCTTTAAAGTCATTCATATCTTTTCTTCGTTAATAGCTACTCTTCAATTGCATGAATATCATTCTCGGCCTTGTAATAGTAATTGTCATATCCATCTCTTTTTATTTTGTACAGATATCCTTTCATATGATCAAATAAATCCTGTAAATAGGGTTTATTTTCAATGGCTTTATTATTTGTCATGGCTGAATGTTTTTAAATTACTTATTATACTACTACCTATTAATTCTACCATTTTAGCAGTTACAGCATTACCGCAAAGTTTGTAGCGCTGTGTTTTAGGTATTGGCTGAACTCCTGATACAATCTTATAGGTATTCTCCTTTTTATTTATCCAAACTTTCTTTTCATAAATTCCATATTGAGTCCAGTTATCCGGGAATCCTTGCAAACGTTCGCATTCTATTTCAGTTAATCGGCGTATATTACCACATACTATAGTTCCTTGATTACAATTACAGTCTAATGTCTGAGCAACGCATTTACCAACTCTACCGCGTCTTGTTTTGCTATTTGGAAATTGCAGGTTTATTGAATCCCCTATATTAGCTTCTTCAAATCCTTGCTTCATTGCTGAATTTACCTTCAAAACTGCTGTATTATGCTCAAATGAACTATTTCTTATTGTAGGACAAATATCATTTACTGAATCTTCTACAAAGTCATGACCTTTAGAAAGAATATAATTAGTTTCAAGATTTAATTTTACTTCAGAACAAGCCGTTATTGTGTATGCAATTTTATTGGCTGATTCCTTTTTTTGCTGTGCTTTGTTAACCAATTCGTCATTTTCTCCGATAGGAAATATCCCTTTCCAATCTCTGAAGCTGGTTGCAAGATGTCCGACAAGGTATATCCGTTCTCTATTTTGGGGTAATAACCACGATGTATTAACAAGTTGCCACTCGCAGTCATAAAGCCCAATGTCGGCAATGGCTTGTAGAATTGAGATAAAATCTCGTCCACCATTTGAGGAGAAAGTGCCTTTAACGTTTTCCCAGATAAAAATATCTGGTCTGAAGTGAGATACTGCGGAAAGTGCATAACCGAGAAGGGAACTCCTATCTCCTTCCATCCCTTTTCTCTTTCCAGCAAGGCTGAAATCCTGACAAGGCGATCCGAATGTGATAATGTTAGGTCGCTCAATTCCTGATTCGAGAATATTTGTAACTGAACCGATGTATTCTGCATTTGGATAATTGTATTTATAATTTGCTATTGCGTGTTTATCTATTTCAGAAAAGTATACTTTCTTAAAATCAAATCCTGAATCCGATAAGCCTTTATGGAAACCTCCCATGCCCGAAAACAGATCAAGCAATATCAAGTCTTTGTTTAGTATCTTCATAATCTAGGTAGTTAAAAAGGATAGATAACTCCCTACTTTATGTAGGGAGTTTCGATTAATTTTTATTGCGTTTAGCTTTCCAGTTTGCTAAATCAGCATCGGTAACTTTTTCTTTATTAACTTTGTTAATCAAACTTTTTGATCTTTCCTTAGAAAAAAGATAGTTACCAAAATCTATTAAATCTTTTGTATTCATAATTATAATAATTAGCCACTCTTTATTCAGCGGTGGAATTGCTGTTTATTTTCTTCTTGATTCGCCAGTCATAGCTATGATGTTGAACATTTCGGCTCTTCGGTCCCGGATATAATCTCCGTATAGATCTTCAACTTTATTAGCATCTAAGTTTGTAGTAACATATGTGAGTAGACCTTCATTTTGCCAGAAAGTGTATCTTAGGTGTAGAATATGTTCCATAACATTTACTTTGAAAGCATACCTAGCTGATGGTATAGTCTCCCGTCCCAGTTCGTCAAAACAAATAGATACACGATTATAGGGTATATATCCATTTTTATTGTAGGTGTATCGATCTAATAAGTCTGCAGCTTCAACATCTCTGGCAGGATTAGTAGCAAACTCAACAGAGATCGTAGAACAAGTATACATTTTGAAACCATTACCATTCCAATATCTTCTAAGATGATTACTGAATATATTCATCAAAGAACTTTTTCCGGTACCAACTTCACCTTCAAGCCATAAACCTTTTGTAGTATCAAGCCTTCCGCCTTCAATCTTATGGAAATAGTAGAATAGATCATTGACTATATCCTTATTTCTGTTGTCTACTTTAAAATGGGGCATCAGATGTCTTGCCATATTCATAAAGGCTTTTTTACCTCTTGTAATTTCTTCTTCGTTCCAGTTATTTAGTTCCATAATTACTTTCAGATTTTTTGCGTTCATGCTCTCTTGTTTTAGCGCTAGAAACTATTTCATTGAATTTTGAGAATAAGACTGATATGCTGAAATTCTTTACAATCCATTCGTCCTTTACAGCTTCGTTGAGAAAGGAAGTGAGAGCAGCAACCACTTCGACATTGTTTTCGTTTGACAATCCTTTTTGCTCTCTCTGGTGTTTTAAGGCATTGAGCAATCTTGTCATGTTTCCTGCGTCTTTTGCCTGCCAGTAGTATTTTTCTTTGAAGAGACGGAAGTAACGAGCTTCAAATGCTTCTCTTGATTTTTTATTGAGGTCTGCATCCTTGTCGATTTCCTCTTCTGATTTTTTAGGCTTAGTAGTTCTTTTTCTTTTTGGTTTTTCTTTTAAAACTTCATCATCAGAATTTGGACAATCGTTAGATTGTAAATCTTCTTTATCATTCTTATTATTCTTTTCATTCTTGTTAGTTGTTAGTTGTTTGTTATCTGTTTGTTGCTCGTTTGTTGTTTGATTGTTAGATGGTATGTTAGATGGTATGTTATTTTGCTTGTTATCTTCTGCTTTTTGTTCTTGGTAAATACTATAATTACAAATAGTTATCATAGTATTTCTGTTTGTTGATTCGACTGTTATTTCGTTTGTTGATTTTAGTCGATTTATTGATGTGCGAATTGTCTGAACTGACAACCCTGTTTCTCGTGAAATTCGGTCTAAACTTGTGATAAATTGACCTTGTTTTATGTCTATACCTCGCCATCTTGCAGGCTCATGATTTGCTTTGATAAGGAAGTATAAGAATAGCTGTACCATTTCGGCACGAGTAAACCATTCCCATTCAAGAAACTGTCTGTATAGCTTTATCCAACCTTCCATATACTTAACTTGTCATTTAAAATATCCCTACCCGAAAGCAGGGATACTGCTGATTAAATTGAATTGTGATTACTTGTAGATGATTACAATGTCTGGAGCAATCTCGATAATAGATTCTATTACAGAGTCTATCTGTTTATCGACCTGTTCGTCTCTAAACTCATTGGCTCCTGCCGATACGAGCGTGAGAGATACGCTACCGCCGTCCACATCTGCATAAGTTTCGACTACAATTTCTTGTGCTTCCCCACCTTTGAAAACAGGGAGACATACTGTAAATTCTTCGGGTAAGTTGCTATTTACAGTTTGCCTGTACAGATTGGAATGTGAGCCTTTCTGATCCTTAGTCTGTTCTACATCGCTATCTACCTTTGCAGTAAAATTGCGGAGAAGAGAAACGAGCTTCATGTTTGTTTCCTTGCTAGGAAAATAGGACCTGTTCATTTTGAAAAACTCTCCTAGTTCTTGTGGCGACCATTTCTTACCAGAGTTGATACCGAACTGTTTGAAGATCGGAGATAGTTCAAGTTTGCCGACAATAATAGTCCCTTCGGCATTCTTTTCGTCCACAACCAGACGGATAGTGTATTCGTCCTTATCTACTTCAATGAAGCCTCTTTTCTGATCTACCTGGTCTGATTCCGTTACACGCTTTTGAAGCCATGCAAACGGAGAGCCGATAACTCCTGTAATAGCTATTACATTCGGAGCTTTGGGATTGAGTTGTTTTGTTGCTTCTCCTTTGCGGATAATTACTTCTACTGGTTTACTTCCGTCATAGTTTTGAGGAAGATTTACAACAATTCCTTTGTCGTTCGCTAATTCTGACATAATTTCTAATTTGTTAGATGGTTATTGATTAATTGTGAGTACCTGTCCTGCGGATTTCCATTTGTATGGTCTTCTGCATTTCTTTAGAGGTTGCGGGGCGGTGCCATACGAGTAAGCCGTCTGCATTGTAGTAGCCTACTGTGCGAGTATCTTCGTCAATGAAAGCATAACAGGCTTCGGTTACTTGTACGGTCTTTTCCTTGAGTTCTTTGATGATGTTCTTGTGAACAGTCTTCAATGGGTCCATTTCTGTTTTGTGAGCATCCATGAAGTCTTTCTTTTCCTGCTCCAAGTCCACAATGTTGATACTCACATTTTCCAACTCGACACGTTTCTGTGTCAATTCATCTGAAGTGAATGCTTTTGCATAGCTTTTCTCTTCGATACTGTCGCAGTTGTCATGTAGTAACTGCTTTCTTTCTTCTGCCGATGTGTTGGCAAACATTACTTGCTGTAACATAATTCTGAAAATATTAATTAATAAAAAGAGTTATTCTTGTTTGTCTTTTCGGAGACAATCCGTTATAGTTCTTAGGAATCCTTTTTCCTGTGGATTGCTTTTGTTCATTGGCTCGAAGGATATTTCTAAAGTATCTGGTAATCCTTCTATTTTGATTATTTCTATCTTAGTGGTATATCCTTCTGGAATATCAATTCTGTGTCTCATATTCCTTCTACTTTGAGTCTGGCATAAGCCAGGTTTATATCTCCTGTTTCTATTATTGTTTTTGTGAAAGCTCTTGCAATATCCATATCACTTTCATTATCAGTTTTGAACGTGATAGGATTATCTATTTTTTCGATATTCAAAGCATCCAGAACATAGAAGTAGTTTCCTTTTTCATATTCTCCTTTGATGATATTGTACAATTCTTCTAATCTGGGAAGAGACTCTATAAGCTCTTGTGTCTGTTTTTCTTTGGCTTCACGTTCTCGTAAGTATTGAGCACGTTGCCATTCACTTGTTTGACTTAGCAGAGCACTTTCAAGTGTTTGCTCTAGGCTACTCTTTTGATTACCGTTATCTCGCAACTTTTTTAGATGGTCGATTTTCTTTTCAATATCAGATAAACTGTCCTCAATCTTCTTTTTACGAGCTTGTAATACTTTTTCGGCATCAAGTTTCTTTTCATCTTCAGCATGGTGCAATAAGTATCTGGCACGAGCAATACAGCAGGTCCTATCATCATACACAACTAAGTTTCCTCTTGTATCCCTCTCGTATTGAAAGTTGCCGATGCTTTTCCAGAAACCTGTACTACATTTCATTAGGTTTGCAGGCTCAAACAAGACAGGAGATTGTCTTTTATCAAACTTTATACTATTAACGAACTCTAGTGTCAATCCTTCGTCTAGTTCGATTTGAGTGAGTTTCTTTATTTCCATAGCGATTTTATTTGTATTTGGTTTTTGATAAATAGTTTTTCAATATTTCAATACCTTCGGCAGCAGAGCGAAACACGATATACAATCCGCCAACTATTTCAACTTCTTTCTGGAATTGTATTTGATGGTTCGATTGATCGTTAGTCTCTGTTTTTGTTTCCAGACATAGGAATTTGTGCTCTTTGTTTGGAACCAAGCAGATAATATCCGATACACCTGGTACTACTCCTTGCTTTTTCATCCTGCCTGCTTCTCGTTTATCTCTTTTGCCACCATTGGGAACAGCAAACAGAAGTTTACCGAGTTTAGGAAATACCATTCGTGCAGTATTGAAGAATGCTTCCTGTATATCATCTTCAACATGTTTCGGTTTGGCTCGTTGCGTATCTGCATCTTGTTTAGCAAAGCAAGCCAGACAAACATCTTTACCACGAAGGGCATTATTTCCACACTTGCATTTCATTTGTTCCAACCTTTTGTATTGTTCAATTCTTCTTTTGCCATGCTTAGACGAGAACGGCACCACTCTATCTGGTACTTTGCCGTTTTGTTTAGTTGTTCGATTTTATCGACTAGCAGGCGTTCAAATTTGCATATACTGTCAATCAATGAGTTTTGCACCTTTGCTGATAGTTTGGCTTCGAGAAGAGTGTCTTCAATGAGTTTCATTGTTTCGTCTTTCATCATTTCGTTAAGATGATACTTAGCATCTGCAAGCATATTTCCTGTACGAGAAATGATAGAGGACAGTTTGTCGCCAGTCTCTTTAATGATTTCGGGATTATCGCTAACATCAATACCTCTGTCAAGAAACTCTTGTATTTCTTCTGATTCGGCTATCAGTTTTTCAAAAGGTGTTATTATCATTGCTTTTCGTATTGAGAGAGTTTAGCTTTTAGCTGTTTATTTTCATGCTCCAGTTCTTGTATGTAGGCATCTGCCTTTCCTTTTTCTACAAGAAGATTCTTGATTATTGCCGTATCGGGTATCTTATCTAACCCGAATATTGGTTTGCCTTTATCTTGCTTTGTCATTAGAATAAATCTTTGTTTAGTTCGAGTTCCAGACCTTTTTTTGCTATGAATACACGTTTGCCTGTTGTAGCTTTTATCTCTTCCAGAAATTGAACAGGATCGGAATTGTCGCCAGATAGATGCAGGAGTACAATGTTGCGGACCTTTGACAAGTCATTGGCACGTAGTAATTCTTTGCAAGCATCCAGGCTCATGTGTGATTGTATTACTCTGTCTCTTACTTTCTTGATTGTCTTTCCTTCTCTGTAATTCTCTTGTAGTATCTCTTTTGAATAATTACACTCGATAAGGATATGGGAGAGATTCGGAAAGTTGTATTTGATATAGTAAGTATCGGTAGCAAACAATATATATCCTGTCTCTGGATGATGGATAAGGAAACCGTAAGGCTCGGCACAATCGTGTTGTACATCGAAAGGCATTACTTTGAAATTACCCAGATGCAATACTTCTTTGTTCGCAACCATCACAGGCATTCTGTACCCTTTGATAGCTTTTTTATCCAATAGAGCATTCACGGTGCCCATAGAAGTATAGCAGGGAATAACAGCATCGAGAACATTTTGAATAGCTTTGGCATGGTCTCCATGTTCGTGAGAAACTAACACAGCAACAACTTTAGATATGTTGAAGTGCTTTTTTTACTTCGGAAAACTTAACTCCGCATTCTATCACCAATGCTTCATGTTCGTTTTGAAGTATGTAGCAGTTACCTTTGCTGTTGCTGTTTAATACTGTTAGTTTCATTATGCTTATTTACTATTGTAGCGGTTATTCACTTTTTCTGTATCAACTTCTTTCTTTAGTGCTGACAGATTATCTTTGATGTATGCTCTTACATCTGGACTGCATTTGTTATTATCCAGTAACCAAATGAGATAGGAAGCAGGAACACCAATCATACTTATACCTTTGTGTACTCCATAAGGCATAGGAGATTTATCTATTAGTGCCATAACTGTTAGAATAATGGGGTTCGACCTGTTGGTGGCTGTTGTTGTCCTTGTTGATTGTCGGCAGGTGGCGGAGTTTGTTGGTCCTCTGGTTTTGGTTCCTCGCCTGCACTATCCATGCTAATAGTTTCCTTGTTAGCATTGTTTTTGATTTCTTCCTTTACTTTATCATCTACAGGAACTTCCTCGAATGGAACATCAACAATATCATAAACTTCATCATCTGTTTTCAATCCCATAGAAAGCTCTGGAGCATAGGCACGAGTCCAGAATGTAGCAGTACGATACTGAAGCATTAGTTTAGGCATGGTTTGCCATTTGGAGCCGTTTTTTGTGTACCAACCTTCTTTGATAGCCATGTCGATAGAAACAGGAATACTTTCCATTATTTCCTCGTTACCCTTTTCTGTGGTGTAGGCTATACATTGCCAGTTATCTACTTCTTGGTTTGTTCCAGTTACTTTTATTTTTCCAAGATTCTCAAATTTGTATTTCAGAGAATTGTATCTTCCGCACGAATTGACAGTAGCGATAAGAAACTTAGAACTCCATGCAGGCTGACCATAAACGATATACATATTCTGCATAACCATTAGAGGACTGGCACCAATACGTTGAGCCGTTTCCAATGCTATCATTATGTTCGCTACTGCTTTTTGTTCGCTCCCTGGTGTAGCTTGATACTGTTTAGGAACTAAGTCGCTTCGGCTATACATATTCGCCATGCGTTGAGCCAAGTCGAATGTTACAGGATTGAATAAATCGAATGTAGGTGTTACTCCCTGCTCCTGTTTTACTAATTGTTGATTTTGATTGTTCATAATTATTCTACTTTTAAAGTTGTTTGACCTTTTACTTTTTCTAAATTGATTATTTGAGATTCGGTAGGAACTAACTCAGAGATACTCTCACGGTTGTCTATGAAGATTGGAAGAGTCCGCCCGAAGTGTTTGCTTAGTACGTTGATAATATCTAAGCCTGCATTGACTTTCATAGCAGTATTCAGTATGCGGAATGGAACACCATCGACAGTAGCTTCGCAACATTCTTTTTCTTCTCCGTTGAGTTTGGCATCGAACAATTTGAATTTTACGAACTGGAACATAGAGTTTACACGAGATTCAATGCTTTCGATTCTGGTACGTGAGAACTCCTGCATAATATCTTCGTCTTTCTCGATGTCGGCTACTTCCTGTGCAAGTTTGCGTTCGTCCTCTGTGTACTCTGCAATTAGCCTATCTGCCTTTTCAATCTGTTCTTTATGTGTGAGTATGGCTTTTAACTTATCCAATTCGCCCTGTACTCTTTTCTTTTCTTCCAATAGTTGAGGGTCGGGACCAATAGTATTGTCGGTTGTTGATTCTTCTGGTTCTTCGCTTGCTATCTCTGCTTCCTGTATTTGTACAGAAAGATTCTTTTCTTCTTCCGACTCTGGACGTGTAGCAGCATCGAACGCAACTAATTGTTGTCCTATTTGTGCTCTCTGGTCTTCGAGCGTAGTAATACTATCTTTGATAGCTGCTTGTAATTCGGCAATAGACAGATTCTTTCCTTCGAGGTCTGCTATTTTCTGGTCGAACTCCTTAATATCACTCTGGTATTTCTCTATATCCCTTTTGAGAACTAAGCCAGTAGAGTCGATTCGGTCTAACTTCTCTGATTTATCTTTATTGAAGATAGCTTCGTAATGAGAGCGTTTGTCGGCTAGATCACTACCAGTGAACAGACGGTTACATGAAGTACACTTACAGTTATCAGCATCGAACTCGAACTGCATAGCATCTACTTTATAGAACTCTTCTAATAGTTCTTTCTTTTCGTTCGCTAACTCTGGTCCTCTTTTTTCGGCAAATGCTTTGCGGTCTGTGAGTCTGGCTATCTCCTTTACATTGGCATCTATATCGGACTGAAGAGAATTGATTTTTAGTTGCTCTTCTTTTATCTTATTGTCAATGTCGGATTTACTCTGTAAGATTTTATATCTATCATCCTGGTGTTTGCTTCTGGCTTTTTGCTGTGCATCCTGCAATGCGGACTTTAGATTATGTACTGTCTGTTGTTTTTCTCTTTGTTTTTTCAACAGAGATTCATTAGCCTTTGATTTATCGGATAACTCAATATCAATAGCATCGAGTTCGGCTTGTAGTTTCTTGATTTGATGTTCTACCACTCCGAAGCCACCGTCTGGTACTTCTGGTTTTGTTCTTTCGGTAGCATCAATCTTAGCAGGGATAAGAGAAAGCAACTCATTCTTTTGTTTTTTACGGTTTGCCAGTTCTTTTTTGTATCGCTCGAAGGATGCACCAGAGTTGAGAATATTGTTGAGTGCAACAATACGACTCTCGTTATCTTTGTTGGTAATGAGTTTTACAACTTCTTCGTCTGTAATGGGCGGAGCCATAGAGAATAGTATTTCTCTGCGTTCTTTCCACTCCAGTATCTCATTGAAGAAAAGAGGATTTGTAAGCAACTTGAATGTGCGGTCCTCAATGATTTGAGATAGTTCTTGTTTGAATGCTGTTTCGGTACCTGTACCAACACCATTGATAAAGTATTCGTTCTTGTGCCCATCAAGAATACGTTCTGTTTCGCCACGGCGTTTAACCCAATTCTGACAAAGGACACGTTTAATAGTAATGGTTCTGTCATTATCAATAAGAAGATCGGCTTCTACCCAATGGTCTATTTTCTCGATGTGCTTACCGTCCTTGTCGTAGGTTTTAATTTCGTCAATAACGGCTCTATCGAATTGGTCCTTACCTGTGAACAACCAATTAAAAGCAGCAGGAACAGTAGATTTACCTTTTCCATTGTCGCCAGTAATAGTGGTTATTTCTGCATTGGGAAATATCTCAAGCTCCCGAATGCCTTTGAAATTGACTAGCTTTAGTCTTGTTACTATTATATTCATAATTGTATATTGTTGATTAGAATACTTGTTTTAAATAAGGGAGCAGCCCTATTGCCACTCCCTGGCATTTGCTTTCGTATCGCAAGCAGCGTAAACGTTTCAATCAGCGACTTTTGCCGTTTAGAGAATTAAACCCGTCCGTCTTGTCGTATCGCTATTCTTTCCAAGATGTCCTTCTGTTGTAACTACCGAACAGATACGGCTCTCATAAGCTACTTGTCGCCACACTTCTGTCGCTTCAATTGGGGTTTGTGGAGTAAGCAGGAATCGAACCTGCAACTAATTAATACCTTGCGAGTACCTCAGTAGGGTTAATTACTCCCTGCGTCTTCCATTTTCGCCATTACTCCGTGTGTCTGTCTTTCCAGACTGTCAGTCAGCTTTTGGTAGTCACCTTTCATTTGCCTATCGCTTGACTTCTCCTTGCAACATTCCAATACCTTATCACGTGTTGATATTGACGGCTCTATCCGTGGATGGTGGGAGACTCGAACTCCCCTCTTTGCATCGGTGCACCTCCGCAATGTTTCAGCCAAGAATACTGACCACCCGATTGTTATTTTCCTGCAAGCTCTTCTGCTTTGCGAATTTTGTTTTCTATTTGTCGGTCTGTGAGAGTGGGAAACTTTTCTTTGAAGAAGGCTTTTTGTGCTTCTCCAATTCTATCACGACTGATATAGTTTCCGAGATCGTATCTCATTTGGTGGCGTTCGGCTCCTGTGTCTTTATCCATCTGGATATTTCCGTAACTTCCTAGATAGAAGTATTGACCGCCGTTGTATCGTTTTGACATTCTGTATTCTAGCATGACTTTTGTTTTTGAGATTGTTCAATTTTGTTAGCTAGTCTTACAGAATTGGCAAGATTGAGAAGTGTAAAAGCGTAGTAGGAAACCATAACAAATAATGAATCTCCTGTGTATTCTGCACAGCACAATATTAGGCTGATAATGAAATACAATCCGATTAGTAGTTCTTTCTTATTCATAAGGCTGTATTGTTTGATTAGAATTTTCTCTTAGGCTATTTGCATGGCAGGTCATAGCAGTTATGCTTATTACAAGCAGAGCAGAAGCGATTGTTATAATAATTGCATATGTTGCAATCTTATTGGATATATATTTCATAACTATATATTTTCGTAATCTTC
>QMCD01001519.1_pt1 | contig 14002 bp, 23 predicted proteins | sample 1821841 | NCBI WGS metagenome assembly QMCD01 (sample SAMN01991225, study PRJNA193472) | Termite gut metagenome, whole genome shotgun sequencing project. | isolation source: worker | host: Macrotermes natalensis | reverse complement strand
AATCCCGGCGCGGAACACAGGGCGTCCGCCGGCAGGTTCGCCCCGGTCTGTTTGCGCAGCCGCTCGATGATCGTGATCGCATCCCGGTGCAACCCGGTGAGCCGCTCATCGTCGAAATCGACGTTCGTTATCGTCGCAAACAACAGTTCGAGCACAAGCCGGTTAACCGTGGCGTCTTTCTCGCCGCCTGCCCGCAATTGTCCGTTGTAAAAGCCGATTTCCTTCACAGCCCGGACGATCGCATCCTGCAACGCGGCCGTCGTCGGCTTTTTCCCGCAGACCCCGAGATTGGTGCAACCCGTTCCCTTGGCCGTCTGCTCGCACTGAAAACAAAACATGCTCATTGTTCGCCTCTTTTGAAAAGTGATAATTGTTGTTGATACGTGAATTCACGTCGATTCGCGGGCCGACGAACGGTTAATTCTCCGACCGGGTGAGATCGTCAATCAAATCCTGAATACTGATCGCGTCGAACTCCTTCGCGATTTTTTCCTCGATTCCGAGGATGCGCCGCCGCAACAGGCATGTCCCGCGATTCACGCACAGTTTCTCGCGAAATGTGCAGTCGGACAATTCCACCTTGCCCTGAAACAGATTGATCAGTTCGAGCAACGTGATCGAATTCGGCTTCCGAGCCGAGCGCACGCCGCCCCCGGCGCCCTCACGGGCTTCGAGAATTCGGGCCCTGATGAGCGTGGTACCGATACGGCGAAGATAATTCAGCGGCAAACCCAACTCATGGGCCAGAAAGGTTGTCGATACGAAATCGGTTCCGTCCCGCATGGCCAGGAAAAGGAGGATGCGGACGGCGTAATCGGAGTCCTTACGAAATATTTTCATCGGTGGAAACCGTACTAAAATAAAACTCACAACGAGCCGCCCGGTGAAGACGGTACGACGCCACAATCCACGGAAAAGGCGGCGCTGGTTCTAAGACTAATACAATTATAGTGGCAGTACCTGTCCGCGTCAAGGCTTTTCCCGGCATTTTGGGAAAAACCGCTCCCAAACCGAACGCGGGGCTGTTTTCCCGACCAAGCTTCCGGTATACTGTCCCCGTGGGGTTGCTCCGAAGGCCGTGTCCCGACATCCGGGTCTGGTACATCCCAATCCCACTCTATTCATTCTTCCTTATTCTTTATCCATCGGAATTTTCTTTACCCTCTCTATCACAAACAGGAGCAGACGCAATGGGGCGTTTCGGCGAATGGGTCAGTGGGCGGATTTTCAAAATGGTCCATGGCCGCAACCTCGTTTACAATACGTGCTGGGAGGATCCGCGGCTTGACAAGGAAGTCCTCAACCTCTCTGCGGAGGACAATTTGCTTGTCATCACCTCGGCCGGGTGCAACGCGCTTTCCTACGCCCTAACCGGTCTCAATCACGTGTACGCGGTCGACATGAATTTCCGGCAGAACGCCTTGCTGGAATTAAAGATCGCCGGAATCAGGAATCTCGATTACGAAACCTTCTTCCACATGTTCGGGCGCGGCTGGTTGCCGCACATCCGGGACGTTTACAACGAAAAACTCCGCGACGCACTTTCCGCCCCGGCTCGGAAATACTGGGATGGACGCATCAAAAAATACTTCGGCAACCTCCGCGCACAGACAAAAATAGAATTTTAACCGCCGCAAGGCATAAAAAGAAATAGATATGAAAAGCAAAAGCAAAAGAGCCAAAGAAACGATTACCAGCAACACATTTAGCGCAACGCTTCCAAGTGGGCAACCCGTTGATGCTGTTTTGGACATAACGGCAATTCGCGCCGTCGAACTCGCTGAGTCCGATGCGCGGGAGAGGGCGGTGAGGGCGCACCTCAAAGCCAAAAGTGGATCAAAAAAATTCTTAGACTATTATGACAACGACAATGAATAACAACCAACTCCCACTCGTGACCTACGTACAGGCACGGCGGCTCAAAAATGCCGGGTTCGACAGGCCCTCAGCCGAAAGCGCGCTGCTGGATGAACTTTTAACACTGATTGAAAATGATAAGCATTAGACGCAGTTACTGGATGGTCGGCGAAGACGGCATCGGAGCGTTCATTTGGATACTCTGCATTTTCGGTCGCCCAGTCCTCAGAAAGTATAATTATAAAAGAGTTGTAAAAATAACTAACGCAGAATTTTAAGATGGAAAAAAGAAAATTTGACCCCGCGCTGTTCGTCGAGCGATGGCTGCCTGATTACGAGATGAGGCTGCAAGAGTGGCGGTACGGACACTCCCATGCCGTAAGGTTGAATCTCACAGCAGGAGTTTTCAATCGCGATAACTTCCCCGAAGCCCTCGCCGCCTTTGAAGCCCACATCCGAACTGAAACGTGGCGGGAGGCGTGTGAGGCGATGCGAGAGCGGTGCGCGATAGAATGCCAAGTCGAGGCCGACAGGGTAGAGATAGGCGAAACACCACGAACCGCCCTTACCGTCATTAGAAGTGTCTCCATCCCCGAAATCCCGAAAAACAACGAGAAATGAAAAATAAAACTTACACAGCAACATTAAAACAACCGTATGAGTTGCAAAATGATTTTGACGGCGAATTTGAGAACCGCCGAGTTATCCTCGTCTTTCACAATGGAGAAGAATATCACGGCGTGTTCCGAGGCATGGATGGCGAAAGCACAATCATGCTCCGGTCTGACGGTAAGAGTCCGACAACAATCGGATTGCCTTTTCACGCGCTCAAATTTTGGCTCCTAAATGATAACTGATATGAAATCCCTCACCCCCCCCTGCTTCGTCCGAGTTGAGAACCCGGCGGAGCGACAAAAATTGATAAATTGGATGTTTTCAATTGGTTATCATTGCGTTGCGAGCGACATAAGTGACGAGTCTGTCGTGTGTAATACAGTGTCGATGATCGGGCGTATCGACTGCGGTTCCAACATCGAACTTTTCAAGGCGTTGGCCGCGATGAACGACAGCAACGATCTGTGGCAATACCACGTATGCCTAACAGATCATTGGAGTGATGTTGCGGTCGGCGACCTGATTCTCAAAAGAGGCGAAGACGACGAGCGCATATTTTGGGAGCCGTTGTTCCGCAAAGCCACCGCCGACGAGATAATCGAGAAAATGAACGAACTTAAAAACGAAAAATTATGAAACAGAGCAAACAAACAGCACGGGACACCCTGCGGCACAACTTCGAGACAGCGGCAAACGACTACCTCAAAGCATTTTGTGAAAAGCACGAATACGACTATGAGGACGCTCGCAACAACCGGGTTGCAGGCGACGTTGGCGGAATCACAGAGGTCGGCTACTTATTCGTGAGCCTTAACGACATCCGCACCGATATTGACATGAACGCACCCGCAGACGAGTTTCTGAAATGGCACGACTACACCCTGCGCGTTCATGCCATACAGAGCGCAATTCCTCCGCTGGATGGAGCATGCTCCCGGCTTCAATGCAAGGCGTCGGACTTCACTGTCCCAAACTATCTGAGCTGGCTCCGCGGGTGCTCACGAAAAAGCGACGCCGAACTCACGGAGATGGAGAATGATCTAAAATCCGATCTTGAATGGCGGGAAAAAACCCGCGAGAAGTGGGACGCATGGAGAAAGGAGCTCGAAGAGTTAGCGAAACAAGGTGATTTTTAAGCCATGACACCCCACATCCATAGTATCAGCACCGCCGCCCTCGCACGGATCCGTCGTCCCCGGCCTGTCTATAAGTCTCTGCCGCCACCGGAGAAATATTCAGCATTTCAGGTGATTTGCTGGATATGCCATAAGGCCGGTGTAAAGACAGCGGAGGTATTATCTGAAAATAAGCGGCGCGACCTTGTTATGGTGCGGTTTGTTATTGCCCACTACCTGCGGGAGGAGTGTAAATTAACGCTCACGCAAATCGCATCGGCCATGAACCGCAAAAACCACGCGACAATCGTGCACTATCTGAATCAATACAACAATCTTGCTGAAACAAAACACAAGGAGTTTGTAAGTCTGCTCGAGACAGTAAACGGTGTAATATGCGATTGAATGCTGTGTGCAATTTGTGCGCAAATGATTCTGCACCTTGTGTAATATTTTGATTTATTGCAGATTAATGTTGTAAATGCCTGCCTGTCACGCAGGGGGTCGCGGGTTCGAGTCCCGTCCATACCGCAGATTGAAAATCAATTAGTTAGCCCGCTTTCGAGCGGGCTTTTTCATGTTGACCCGCAAAGAAATCGGCGTGTTTTTGGGGCTTTTTTGGGGTTTTTGCGTATATTTGTGTGCAAAATGTATGCAATAAAATCGACCGCCATGTTGCAATTCTCGTTTAATCTCGACCGCCGCACTACTACCAAGACCGGTGCGCATCCTTTGAAGCTACGGATTTATCGCTCCCGCACGGAACGCGTGTTTGTCTCTTTGAAAATGTTCTACCGCCCCGATCAGTGGGACAGCACGCGGGAGCGCGTAGTGAACACAGTCACCGCAACCGTCGACAACATACGGCTCGACTCTATACGTGCCGATGTTGGGCGGCTCCTGCTTGAGATCGACCAAAGCGAGATGTGTATTGCAATATCGGAGATCCGCGAACGTGTGGAGGCCGCCATCGGGCAAAAGAAACCGCGGGCGGCCTCTTTTTATTCCTATTTTGAGGAGCATGTGCCGAAAGTGCTGAACGCGAAAACAAAAGAGAGCTTTGTGTCGACGCTGAAAAAAGCGCACGATTTCGATCCTACGGACAAACCCTTTCCGGCGATCACCGTCGGATGGCTCAGGGACTTTGAACTATTCTGCAAGATGGGCGGCATGAGCGTAAACGGGATTTCGGTATACATGCGGAATATTCGCACGGTGTACAACAGGGCTATTGATGACGGCATAGCGAATTTGAACGACTATCCTTTCCGGCGATTCAAGATAAAGCAGGAGAAAACGCGCAAACGAGCCCTTACAGTCGAACAACTCCGCGAATTGAGGGATTACCCTTGCGAGGAGTTCCAACGCGAATACAGGGATATTTTTATGCTGATTTTCTACCTCGGCGGAATCAATATGATCGACCTTTTCGGACTAACGAAGATCGAGGGCGAACACATAGACTACATCCGCTCGAAAACGGGCGTACCGACCCGGACGAAAGTAGAGTCAGAAGCCCTCGAAATCATAAATCGCTACCGAGGCAAGGAGCACCTGCTCGCCGTGGCCGACCGCTACAAAAACCATGAGGACTACACAAAGCGGATCAACCGGGCCCTGCGTTCGATAGGCTCGTTCGAGATGGTGCCGAACGCCGCCAAAATCCCTAAGAAGAATAAAAAGGAGATAACTCCGGCTTTCCCCGGCGTGACTGTCTACTGGGCCCGGCACACGTGGGCGACCCTTGCGGCGGAGATAGACATTCCCGACCCGATCATAGGCATGGTACTCGCGCACGTCGACAACACTATGGAGGGGGTCTACATCAAGCGCAACCAAAAGAAAGCCGATGAAGCTGTGCGAAAGGTGATTGATTATGTGAATGGGTAAAAAATCGGCGCACTTCACAGCGAGCCGATTCCATAACCAAACTATTAACCAACTTCAAATCCTCGCTTGAGAACGGCACGAGGGGCTGTTGTAACTATCTGATACTGTGCCGATGTCGGAATCACGATTTCGGAATAAAAAACATGGCGGCAAATCGTATGTTTTGAAAAATGTTGTATCTTTGTTGCCGTCAAATTAATTTAGAGTCCGTTCTTAAACATGACGGGGTCGCTATTTGCGTAGCGGCCTTTTTTTGTCACCACTTTACAAGATTATATTGCACGCCAACCCCGACCGTCGGCACCATGATTACCCGGCCGCCGTGGACGGTCGCACCGTAACCGGCGTAAAGTCCGATGCCCCAGCGTTTGCGATCCGGCACGGGCACCGTCTCGATCTTCGTAATGTAGTGGGTCTGCCGATAGACTTCCATCGCGACGAGCTCCGGGCGGAAACCCTCCACCACGGCGCGATAGTCATCGGTCTGGTAGACCCTTTGGTGGATCGGCACCTCGGCCTCGACGTATACCGTGTCTCCGGCTATCTTCACTCGCACGGTGTCGATGCGAACGAGGTAGCGATTGACCGGCACCAATACCGTATCGCGGATGGTGTCGCGCACAATAACCGTGTCGATATGGGCCTCGACGGTTGGACACTTCGGATAGGCATACCGCCCGAACAGGAACCCGGCCCCGGCGATTATCACAACGACCGCGAGAGCGGCGGCGGCTTGCGTGAACGACTTCATTTCACGAGTTTAAGCGCGTAATCACATACCCTATCGCCCGTTTTCACGACCTCTACACCGCCGATCTTATTTGCCCACGCCTCGCACCATACCCGGTAATATCGAGCACCCGAAAAGGGAATAGCAGCGGAACAAATACCAACCGTGAAAAGGTAGAGCGGCCCCAAAATTCGCGATTGTACAGAGTGGCCATACTCATGGGCGATGGTTATTTCATCGGTTGCGTTGGGAGAGACGAAAATGTACTCACCCAAACAGCAACTGCGTTTGAGCCGGTAACGGTAGGCTTTCCGACCGTTGTAGTCGGGTTTCCGCTCGACATAACAGAATAAAAGAATTGTCCACGCAACGATGTGCTGTGGGAGTTGCCAAAGGTGTAAAAGGAATGTTTTCATATTATTTTTTATTAATGGTTTCGGGGAGTGCTCCGCCGCCAAACGGTGGTTGTCGGTCGCCGCACGGGGTTTTGTCGCAGCGCAGAAGTTCAAGCCGGGCGAGTTTAACCTCAAGCCCTGCACATTCCGCCTCTTTGCAGTGGAGCGCGTCGAAAACCTTATCGAGCTTCGAGCCTTGTGTGTCCAGTTTTGCGTCGCGCTCTTTAATATCCTCTTTCGCGCCCTCAAATAGCGACTTCCATTCGTCGGCTATGGCCTTGTCGTTTTCTATTTTCTTTGCCCTCTTGATTTCGCGGAGCAGAAACAGCGTTGTTATGCCTCCACCCGCCACAAATGCCAACACGGACGAGATTATTGTAGTCCAGTCCACTATTTTAGATGTAAAATTTGATTTCTGTTATTAGTCGAGTAGCTGACGTGAAGCCAACTATACCCCCTTTCGTCAATCAACTGGTCAAACCGTATCGCCCCGTTTCGTTGCATCTCCACAATCATATTGAACAGCTTTTTATTGCCCTCTATGCTATGGGTGTCAATGTCGGCCGCTTCGCCTTTCATGTGTTGACTGTTTGAGGCCCCTTTGACAGCCTCGTTTAGGCGTTTACAACGGAACCCGGAATTAACATAGATAGGCTTCCCCCATCGTTCACGAATCGGGTCTAATACGTTGTCGATTAACTGCACGAGGCTATACATCTCGTTCGCCGTCGGAACGTTGGCTATTTTCTTCGCCTTTGCGGTGTCAGACGATATTAACTCGTCCAGTGTAAAATATTTTGCCATAATTTTATAATACAGGTAAGGACATGAACGTTTGCCGGTCTACTTCGTTTATGATACCACGAAAAGCGAGGCGAGAACTGCTGCCCGAGAATGTGACCGATGAACTCCATCTCGCAAGCGTGTACGACACACCGGAACCCATGTCTATATCGGGGCCCGAGCGGGCCAAAACACGGGCACCGGTAGAGGACGTATAGGAGTCGGTGTAGCGTGTAGAAGAACTTTCGCCCATGCTTATAGGCATAAGGTCGAAATATGGGCCGCTGGCCGCCGCAATTTCGCCTATATACACCCCCGAAGACGAGGGGGCGGTGCCTATCTGCCGCTGTGTCCCGTCCGGGTCGGTTGCCGTCCATACATAATTATTGATATTGATGCCGGACACCCATTCAGTCGTGCCCCCGTGAACGCCCTCAATACCTGCGAACGAGGCGTGGCCGGACGTCGCGCCGACGGTATCGGCATTGCCGCGAGAGTTAGTCGAACCGTTCACCGTGGTGTAAGTTGCGGCACCCGCACCAAGAACGGCCTGTGAGTCGCGGGTGCCGTACTTTGCGTAAAACAGAAGCGCGATCATACAATGTTGCTCGTAGTCGATTAGGCTGTAACCCGTTCCGCGAGCGCGTCCATAAACAATGCTGTTTGTCTGCGATATTGAGCCTGTCGGTGCAACACCGCTCCTACTGTACAATTTGCTGCCGGAGTTATATGACTTATACGCCCCGATGAGCGAGGCGGGACTATAAACCCAAGTGCCGTCGCCCTGTTCGGCAATCAGATACGCAAACTGATAATCATCGACAGCCTCATATTTGTAGTAAAAAGCGGGTTTATAGACCATCACATCGCCCTGCGTGCCGGTCAGTACGGAAGCCGTTCCGTCGGCGTACAGGTTGGAATTGGCGTTATCGAGGTAAGAGATAGCCACCTCCCCCTCGGCAGTCTTTTTACACAGACACCGGCGCATCTTCGCGAGAATGTCGAGAATCGCGCCCTCGCCGTGGCCGGTGATGTTCGCGGGGTCGCTTATCCGCCTGTCGAAAACAATCCTTGTGACGGCCCCCACCCCGGTATTCTTATATAATGTCCGTCTCCTAAGCATCGGTTTTCACGATTAATTTGTCCAACGCCCAAATGTTTATCTCTATCGCACCTCCGACGGGGACAACAACGCTGTCGATATTCTCGCCTTTGGTGTTCTTGCTCTCCCAAATACCATCGTTGGGAATGGTGATCGTTACGTCGGTTTCACCGGCGTTTCGCGCCTTAATCGACATTTCACGGCCCGCGGGGAGCGTACCGTCCAGAGACAAGAGACCATCGCCAGACAGGTCGGCCAACACGGATCGCTTAGTGATGGGCACGCCCTCAAGGGTCGTGATGCCATTGTAGCCGACGTAGAAACCACTGTCGGCCTCAAGGGACTGTAAGTCGGATTCGACGTTTGCAATATCCGCCCCCACATCTGCGATCTGCTCGCTCAACGTATTGCGCACCTCGTCGGTGTGCGCGTTGGCACTGCTAAGGGCGGCTTGCGCCTTTTCGGTCGATCCTGCCGTGGTCTCGTACTCCGACAAATCCACGGTGAAGTTCAGCGTTTTCCATGTCAACACGCCCCCGATATTCCGGGCGTACACATCTATATCTTCATCCTCGATGTAGTAGAGGTCGAAATCCGCGGCCCCTATCGGCAGGTCGGCACGAGAGGGGACACTGCCCTGATCATTGAGCGCGCCCGTCTCCCTCTCTTCAATAGCGTCATAAGTCTCCTCCTCTGTGAGGTAATTTGTCAACCTTTGATCAGTGTAGGCCTCCGATGACGCTTTGACTGCGTCTATCCGGTCGCCGAGTGCCGTTTCCGCGCCCGTGGCCCGTGTGGTTTCGTCGGTGATCCGTTCGCCGAGTGCGGAGTCGGCCTCGTCGATATATGCTTGCGTCGGGATTTCGGGTTTTCCCGTCAGGTCGCCATAGTCGCCGGAGGTCGCGACAAGGGCGAGGGAGGGGAGGTCGTCCGGGGTAACAAAACTCCCCGCCGCTACCTGAACATTTTCCCCCTCGACAAACCCTACAAGAATAGCCCTTTTCGGGTCATCTATGTGCGCAAATTCGCTAAATTTTACATCTGCCATATTTTATTCTGCTATTAACGTCCAACCATTTTCAGATAATACCACCACCCCGTTTTCGGTGATTATGCGACTGCCGACCACGGGCAACGCGCCGCATGTCGACATGAAATAATCATAATAACATGTTTCATGTTCCGGCGTGAAGTCCCGGTTATCGAGGTCGCAGTCATCGACAATCGCCGTCACGGTCAAATCACACATTGCCCCCGCATCAATATCCGCAAACCGCTCCCAAAACAGACTCGTAGCCCCCTGATTTATTTCAACGTCAAGATCGCTATTATAGAGCCGGTTCCCGATTGCGCGCAAAACCTCGATCCCGCGGCTTTGTATTTTAAGTGCGTCTTGTCGATCCGGGTCTTGTATGTCGATATACCACAATACAAAACCGTAATCAATCGAGTTGTCACCCGTCATATTGTTCTGACGAGGCGCAAGGACTACTATCGGGTACTGAATGTCTCGACGCTCGTTAATCTTCAGTACAGAGCCGTAATAAAACGACGCAGACAACCCATTGGCCGTCTGACCGATACGATATACTATGTCCTTATACGTCATTTGTCGAGGTATATTCCGGCAACGATCTTACCGCGGGTTGAACTGTTCGTACTACATACGCATTCGCACGACTTTTCGCAGTCCTGCCATTCAGGAAAATCGGCCCTGTTCTCTTTGAGATAGTCTTTAAGCCTGTCGAGATAGAATTTCATGCGATTCTCATACCGTAGCATGTTTTCTTTCATCTCATTTTGCGAGACGTTTGCAATTCTTTCGTCAGAGGCTCGAATCAGCCCCGCATTTCGCACCTTGTTGTGTAATTGAGGCTCTATGTCGGCGCGAACCCCCCAAGCGATTACGGGCAAGATGTACGTCAAACGGAGCACATCGTAGGGTGTTACCGGGTCAGTCGGGCAGTCCATCCCTGCCAACTTGCAAAAAAGGTCATCGCAAATTACGGGCAGAACCCATTCGTCCTGTATGACCTTTGCCGAAACCATAACATCCTCATCATGGACGTTGGAATCTATCGCCGCAAAGCCTTTTATTAACTTTGCGCTAAACAGTTGTTTGTTGCTCAACATCGAATACAAGAGGCTCAATAGTGAAAGGTACCGAGACGTTGAAAATATCCGCGAAAATCGCGACCAAATCGTCCTGACGCGGTTTAATAAGAGTGGCAGAGTAGAGATCGAACGCCTCTTTAAACTCCTGCTGTGAGAATCCCGTCGTTTCGGTCATGAGCCCGAAAAGCGCGGGAACGGCACGAAACGCCGAAAATATTGCCTGTTTTGTCGCTTTGCCGACCTCTAAATATTGCTTATCGAGGTCATTTGCCGAAATCGGGGTGAACTTTGCCTGTAAATCAGCCGTGGAAGATGAATTAAGGAACTGCGTTAGCAGTTTACCGCCGTTTTCTTCACCGCCGTATGTTTCCTGCATACTTTCATGCAGTGCACCCTTTTGTTCGTCCGTCATTCCATCGGTGTAGACGGTCAAAACACCGGACAAGGTAAAATTATGCTTTACTAAAGCATTATAATATTTACTTATACGGGTTTGAGTGTCGATTTCCTGCAACGCGGAGACGTAACGCGGAATCGGGTAATACCCCCTCGGCCTGCGACCACGCCAAACATACACCTCCTGCTGTTCGCTCTCGAAAAGGTTGCCCCAGCCGCTAAAGACCGGGAATACAGGGCCGGAACTTTGTATCTTACCGCCTCTAACGTCCAAATACATAATCCCCTGCCCGCTCGACATGAAACGACAACGCCGGGTATCGAGCAATTGCAACCCTCCTATTGCCGAAAGGTCATCCGTACGGGTAACGAGGATAAAGCAACCGCCGAAAACCTCATTGTTCCATGCGGTTTTGTCAACAACATGCTGAAGCGTTTCGAGATCGTCGTTTGCTTTCCGCTCAAAAGGGACTAATTTCGGGTCGAGGTTAATTATGCCCTTGCCCGAAATGTAGTCTACTGTTCCCTCGATAATGCTCTGCAGCGTCGAGTTCCTGTCATACAGTGACAGCAAATGTTGCGGAAAGTCGTTGCTATCACCCCAATAAACCTTTTTACCTACGATTTTTTCGTTAAAATCGGGCGTTGGGGCGGCGGTCATTGTTGCTACCGAAAAAGTTGCTGTTTCCTTTTCCATAATAATAAATTTGTAGGCTCCGACGCGATCAAACCCCGGAGCCCTTTTGTTATTCGGCTCCCAACTGCGTCAGTTTGACCGTTCGCGTTGCGCCCGTACCACGCTGCGTGATTGTCATTACCGCCGTTCGGGGCGTTGCCGACGTATTGGCAGATACGGCTTTTACCGTCATAGCGTTTCTTTGTGGCCCCGCCGTAACCGTAAACAGATCCGCCGGAGTCATTACGGGCGTATCAATATATCCCTCATATGCAACTGTTAATCCAACGCCCGAACTCGGATCTGTCGCCAAGAACGTCAGAGAATTAGGGGCGACCATAAAATCGCCACCGGTCGAACATCCGGAAATAAGGCTTTCGGCAAGTTCAGGATCTACCTCATAGGGCGTGAGGTCGCTCGTTGTCGACAGAGTGAGATTATACCCGTTGTAGTCCGCAATCGCCGCCCCGGTCGAGCCGTCGCCCGCGGATGCCTCAGCGGGTTCGCCCGGAACGCCCAACAAGAACCAAAGGCGGTCGGAACGCTGCTGATACAGGGCCAAAAATTCACCCGACAGAAGTTTCATATCCTCCGCGCGGGTTATGGCGTTCATCTTTGCGAGCTGAAGAATCAAATCGTTTTGATGAGTGCCACCGGCTGAAGTTTCGGAGGAGGTGAACGCCGTGTTAAATACCGATACGTTCGCTTTCTTATTCACCCAATATTCTTTGAACGGTTGCAAGCTCGCGTCGGGCGCGGGAGTGATCGACGTGACAACTCCCTCATCACTAACGGTTACGCTCTGAATCAAAGACGCGGGAGCAATCGCAATTCGCATGATACCCCCCGGATTGGGCGAACAGTCACGGCAAACCCCGTCGAGACCGGGGTCGCCGCAACCGAAATCAATATTTGTGTAATCGACAGGCATTTTTTAGGTCGTTATAGTTACTAAAACCATATCTTCGGGGAATGCGATCTGGAAACCAACTTTGAATGTAGCAAGCTGATACCACGAGCGGCATTTGGGATCCCACCACCCCTGAATATCTTCGTAATCGTTTTCGCCGTCGGTAGCCATGTAAAGGTCATGCATGGAGCCGATCACGATACGATCCGTACCGTTAAGAGCGGCAACGGAGATTACGCGAATATCGGTGTCGTGGAGCAAGAACGAATCGAGGCCGTTCCACTTTTCCGAAGTGAATTTGCAGCACGAGGTTGCAGTTTCGAGCGCCAAAGCCCGGCGGAGGGTACGGAATATCTCCTGCGGTACGGCGATAAACGGCAACGCGCCCTCGCGGGTGTTTTCGCCACGGCAAAGTGCGCTTTCGGGAATCAGTGCCTCAAGAGTAGCCAGAGCCTGATTCGGGTCGGACGTGAACAATGCCTCGGCGATAGTTCCTTTGACGACATCGGTGTCGTCCGTCATGATCTTTACAATGCCGTTGGCCTTGTTTAGATTTTCGTCCGAGGAAGTTGTATCGCCTTTCCATTTCAGGTTCTCGTTTGCCTTTGCAATTTGCATGGCAAAACTTTCGGCGAGAATATCACCGGCGGAACCAATATCCGAACCTGCGTTTGCGCGGATTTCGGCCTCTTTGTACATGCCGTCGAAAGCGTCCTTGCAAATCTTGTCGTTGACCTGAATACAGCTCACCGAAATTTCGCGGTCAACGAATTTATGCGCTGTGTTGTCGTTGTCGCAATTGCAATTGCAGTCGGAGAGAGTGATCTCGGTGTCGAGAACGTGAATAAATTCGTGGGATTTTACCCCCGTCATTTTGCGGAACATCGCGTCGGTCTTACCGCCGCAAATGATTGATGCCAAAAGCGTCTCGCGATTATCGCGGTAGCACGCGCTGGCCCCTGTTACATCTACTGCCATTTTATTAATTTTTTAGGTTACTTGTAATTTTTCATAGAAACCATCTGCGAAAAAGACAATTTGCTCTCGTGGGCAAATTCCTCTTTCTTCGTTTTTGTCTCCGGCGTTGTTTTCTTGCCGAGGATTTCGAGAGTTGCGTTTACCTTTTTCAGGTTCTCGTCGATTGCCGAAAACCGCCCCTCGGTCTCCGATTTGTTCTTTTCGAGTCTCTGCGACATCTCGGCGCGTTCAGCTGCCATGCCCTCGACAACTTCGGCAACCTTTTCGAGAGAATCGGCTACTGCATCCATGTTCAGCTCGGCTTCGGGGGCCGCGATAACATCGGAGATAACACCACCGACAACGGTAATCTTACGCCCGTTGATTTCATAGGATCCATCCGGAGCGGCTACTTCTTCGCCTGCCTCGTTACGGACTTTCACGGCGGCACCAGTCGGCTC
>QMCD01002808.1_pt1 | contig 14003 bp, 6 predicted proteins | sample 1821841 | NCBI WGS metagenome assembly QMCD01 (sample SAMN01991225, study PRJNA193472) | Termite gut metagenome, whole genome shotgun sequencing project. | isolation source: worker | host: Macrotermes natalensis | reverse complement strand
CCAAAAAGAAATTTAACATCCAACAATCACTCTACGAAATGTTACAAATTTTTAATCTATCTATGTTTGAAAAAGTGTCTATTTATCAACTATTTCTACAATCTCAACTACAAAATGTCAAAGAACATAATAATAACCAATTTGTATCTGTTTTAATTATATCGAAACGATAGTGTAGTATATTCTATTATGACTGCCTGCCACTCGAAAAACGAATACATAATCCTATTACAAAAAGATGCGTAAACTTAGCTACTTCTCCGGAAGCTATATTTAAAAATAAATTTATTGAAGAACTAAAAAAGAAAAGTCGCCCTTCGTTTAGGTGAACTACAAACTCATAACGAATGGAATTTTAAACAAGATATAGTAAAAGAAATTATTAATAGCTTTTCCGAATCGGACGTATTTTTCGGTATTAAGCAAAAAGGAATAGATATGAGAATCGGCATAGACATTACAGCGCTATCAATCAAAAAATTTGTCGACAAAATAGTTCTTATATCCGGCGATGCCGATTTTGTTCCTGCTGCAAAAATGGCAAGACGAGAAGGTATCGACTTTGTGCTTGACCCCATGTTTATGCATCATATCAACAACTCGCTATACGAACATATAGACGGACTACAATCCTACCAATTATATCAACCGAAAAAAAACGAGTAACCGTTGTGCCGGCTAACTCAGCGGACAGCGCACAGTTGTCCGCTGTGCCGAATAACGGAATAACCGGGCGCGAAGCGCACTACGGCGCCGGCATTTTAACTATTCTTACGTTTAACCGTGTGCTTAACCTTGAACAGGGCAAAGTTGAGCTCCAGGCTGGTTTCGGTATCCGTAACATTCAAGCCTTCGCCCAAGATTTCGGCCATAATCTCGCCACCCTTTTCCATGAGTGTTTTTTGTTTAAACTCCTCCTTGCTTTCGGATAGTTCGGCTACGGTACGTGTGAGCTCCCGTATTTTGGTAAAGGTCTCGACTATGGCAATGGTGGTTTGCGTGGCCTGCGGGCTTTTTAAGATAGTGGCCAGTATATACAAGCCTTTTTCGGTAAAGGCTTTGGACGCGGGCGAGAATTTAAGTTTTTCAAGGTGGTGGAAATTTTCCACCACCTCTGTTTTTTCTTTCTCCGATAGACTGATAATATACCCATCGGGGAATTTATCGGGGTTGTTCTTAACCGATTTGTTTATGTCGCGTGTCTCCACGCCATAGAGCACAGCTACATCACTGTCTAAGATTACCTGTTGTTCGCGGATAGATATAATTTTTCTTCTACGGTTTCAAATTTTATAAGGCCATTCATGAGGAAACAATTAATTTAAGTGCAAAGGTAGGAAAAAGATTCGGAAAGATGCAGGATGCAAGATACCTGTAACGGACTAAACGGGGCGCCCGACCTGAGGGGGCGCTTTATTGTAGGATACGGAGTCAAAAGACGCTTTATATTTAATGGCACAACGAATTACAGCCTTGTAAACCCGGATTTGGACTTTTCGCACGAGATTTGGACTTTTCGCACGAATGGGATCTTGAGAACGCACCCTATTGGGATGATAACTACACCGAGTCCGGGAATTTAAGTGAAGGGGGAGACACCCCGGGTAATAAGGGCGGAGAGAAAGAAGTAGCACTGACCAAGGGGCAGCTACCATCACACAGTCATCATAGTTTAATTATAGACAACAGGCCCTCTGAGAATGATAATGGTGGCGGGTATCAATATATACCGGGGCAAAATATCGACACAGGTGTCCAGGATACGTATCGGAGCAGTACGGCAAATGCGGCAAGCGACCCCATGCCTTACGGGAGCGGTATGACATTTGAGCCAGGCGAGGGCATCTCAACGGAAGAGTTAAGCGACGCTGAGCCGCACGAGAACCGGCCGCCTTATTATGTATTGGCTTTTATCATGAAAGTGATTTAACGGAACGGGGAGCCGCCAAGCGTATTATTATACTGACACATTAAATAAAGCACCATGAGTACAACAGACAGAAACATATTAAAACAATGGTTTATGCGCTATGCCAAGCCAACGGCGGCGCAATTTGCCGCATGGATAGATTCGTACTGGCACAAGGACGATAAAATACCCCTTACCAGTATCGAGAACCTGCAGGGCGAGTTCGATAAGAAGGCAGACCGGGAATACATAGATAATTCGCTGGTCGTTACTATCGAGAATGCAAAGTCGTATACCAACGAGAAAGTAGCCGTAGAGGCCGCAAACAGGCAGGAAGAAATGGCCGCAGCTATCGCCACCGAAGCCGAAGCCCGGCAACAAGGCGACGCCAATACTTTGGCGGCAGCCGAGCAAGCGACCGATAGTAAGGTGGCGGCGCACAATACCAATGAGGCCGCACATGCGGATATTCGCCAAGCGGTGGCAGCCACGTTTGGTAGATATGGAAATATACCGGCAAATGCAAATCATAAGCGACAATACAACTACCACGATAACCAAGAACCCGCGTTGGGCGGTTACGCTGGGCGTAGGCGCCGGGTGGACACCGCAAGGGCTGCAGCCCTATGTAGGCGCCACTTTCGGGTACGTGATTTGGAGTAGGTAGGGAAAAGAAAAGCCCCATTAGCTATTATAGCGGCAACCAAAACACTGCATAGTCGCAAACAGCATCAACATACATAACGTTTAAAGGTGGCCTTTTGGCCACCTTTTGCATTACATACCACTATACCCCCCTACCCCTGTGCGTATCTTCGGACATTTCGTTTTACATCTTTCGGACGTTTCGTTTTGGCGATTATATATTACGCACACAGCGCAATGCAGCGCCATTCCCCATACAGGTACCGGCATGAATCTGTATGGCATTTGTGGTTTGGAAACTTAGAGCGATGCCTAAGCTACAGACTGAAGGGCCATATGCCGTTGCCCCCATGTAAAAGGCATGAATGCCTTGATGGGTTGCCCCAAGATTATTTGCCGCAGTCGCATGCCCAACTAAAGCGCCTCCCCAACATCCGGGGGTGGCACATAAGTATTTTGCCATGGTGGTGGCATCTACCCTGGTTGACCCTGTCCCGCCAAGCGCTCTATCTAAGGCCTCAAAATCTCCTACATTCGGCACACGCCAAGGGCTTGGGCATAATTGATTGGCATACCTGGCTACCATGCAAGCATTAAAAAGGTGCCCATAGCTTGCCTGGGTATTAGCGCGACACTCGGCATTATAAGGCGCACTACTACCCGGGCGGTACGAAGTTTTGTTGCAATAGGTAGCCGTAACAGGTGCGCTCCACGTTTGAGAGCCCACCACCCATGTTTGGGCAGTAGTAAAGCCGATACTTCCAAAACTAACAGCGTTTTCCAAACAATTGGCATATTCGTATTGAATATTGCCGGGACAGAATGTAGCATCAGCAAATGACTTAACACTTTTGTTTGGTGGAAGCCGATATTGTTTCGAACTTGTAACCGTCGTCGAATTATCAGCATAGATTACTGTAAATGGCGGTGTCCCCTTCAAAATAATATCTTGATTTCCGGTTACTGTAGCTTGCGGCGGATAGTCCGTAGCCGTGGCACACCAGTTGAACTTGGCGGGTACGCCACTCAGCGTAACCGTTACGGTGCTGCTGAAGACGCCGTCGGCACCCTGCAGGTAGAAGCCTTGACGGTTGCTGCCGTCGTAAGAAACCGTACCGGCAGTAGCGACACCACCGTGGCCCGTTGCCAGGCGCCGGTAGTGTTGGGGTTGGTTACGGGCTGGTAGTCGACAAACACCCACACTTTGGAATTGTGCGTGGCGTCGCGCGTGCCGGCAGCCCACGAGAGGGCAAAGGTTACGCGCTTATTGGCATAGTCGGCGCTGATGCTTTTTACTTGCACAGTAGCCTCGGCAATGCTCCACAGGGGGAGTAGTAATGATAGTAAGTAAAGTTTCTTCATAATAGTATTGTTTTAATTGGTTAGTTGTTGATTTGGTTAGTTGTTAATTGACAGATTTACTTATTTACAGATTTACGGATTACCTTCGGTGAGCTCGCAAAGCTCGGTTTCATGCACACAGATGACACAGATTTATACAGATTAGCACAACTTGTCCCGATTTATCGGGATATTCAGTTATTCCGTTATTCAGTTATTGTGAGGTATTGGGAGTCGCCTTGCAACCAACAAACAAACACTAACACAAAGCAACTCCGTATACCTATTATATATGTATAACGTCTTTCGCAACTTTGCAAAGTCTTTTATTCGGGGGAGTACGTTCGTTTGGGAGTTCTGTTCCTGTTCTCCCCCTTTGGGGGAGTTAGAGGGGGCTTGATATTCTAAACGTGGCACTAATACTTATCATTCACTGAGGTTCTAGTATACCTATATATAGAATAAGCAAAAGCCCACGTTTTCTTCTGTGGAGCCTTTTCCTTTATCCTCTATATATCGAAATTTACTAGATTTCAGTGAATAGAATAAAAGCAGGCAAAATATTGGAAAGAGCGTTACATGGCTACAAAGGTAGTAACTATTTTGGAAACGGCAAACAGTTAGTACGTTTTTTAACACTATTTAACGTTTTTGAATATTGGTAAGGGTATACGGTTAACGGCGTACGGAGAGTCGTTCTTCGTTAACCGTACGCCCATTGTGTAGCAGCCACCACCTGCCTTAGACACTACCATAGGTAAGGTGGCCTCTTTGGGGCTACGCCCCCAAGGTTCTTGGGGCTATGCTCCCACACTTCGTGGGACTATACTCCCCCGGACAGTGGGACTATGCTCCCACGCCGCTTAGTATTGGTATGGTGCTTTGCGCCGTTCCAGGTTTCAGGTTGCGACAAGCGCCCTATGGCGCCAGCCAACCTGGAAGCCATATCTACAAACAAAAAGCCGCCTTGCGGCGGCTTTTTGTTTGTAGTGTTTATTGCTTTAGGAGCCTTATTCTTTCACTACTATCTTCGATACGGTTTCGCCGTTAGAGCCTTTAAATATCAAGAAGTAGTGGCCTGCCGAGAGGTTTTGCACCACTATCTTGGCTTGCACGCCATTTCTAATGGGCAGGCTGCCTTCGGTAGACTGAATGGTAAAGCTCTGTTGCATACCCAGCTTATTAATGACCATTACGTCGTCAATGTCGAAGCCGGAAGGCGTTATCCATAATTCGTTATGGTCGGCCGGCAAAGAAGTCGGGTACACAGATACATTGGCGGTACCTGTTTGCAGGCTGCTCACTCCCAGGCAGGCGTTGGTAGCGGGGCAAAGGCCTGTTTTGTCGCTAACGGTTACGCATACATTGCCCATTTCTTTACCGGCTATCAACGGGATAATGTTGCCGTTTATATCCGGTGTGTTGGGCGCTACTATCCAGTCGGTCGGGAAGGTCCATGAGAAGGTCGCATCTTGTGCTTCTACTATGTAGTCGTACATTTTACCAGCCACAGGGCGTAGCATGTCGGGGTTCTCATTCACCAGGAATACCGGTTCTTTGGGCGCCGGCTGTACGTTCATGACAATCTCGTCGGAGGTAGCCACACAGCCAAAGCGGTCGGTAACCACTACGGAGTACGTTCCCGGAGTTTCTACGTTGATAGAGGCGCGGGAGGTGGTCGTTTTCGTATCGTCGTCAACACCTTCTATTGTCCATTCGAAGCGGGTACCGTTAAGGTGCCTAATTGCCAAGTCCATTGTTGTTCCTTCGGGCAAGCAGGCCGTTACCTGGTCAATTACGGTTTTGCCGTCGAGGGTAAAGCCTTGCTTCACGATTTGTTCCAGGCGTTGACAGTCGCGGTAATCATTATCGCGGGCGATTACCAACACCTGGCGCTCGATGCCGGCATAGCGGTCGTCGGCCGTTACGGCTACCTCGTGTATCGCTTTGTTGCTGCGGGTGCCGTCGGTCAAGGTATTATCTACCGCTCCTACTTTTACCAGTTTCTGGCTGTTCCAGCCGGAGGTAGTATATTCCATGGAGTTGGGGGTAATGGTAAGCATTCCTGCCGAGTCGATGCTATTCAGCAGCCCTACGTTCGCCGTGGGTTGGTGCGACAGGCGGACGGTGTAGGCTACCGGGTCTTCGCCCTCGCCTACTTCTATCGCCGTAGCGCTTACTATCACGTCGACCATGGTCATTACTGCCTGCACGGTGGTTTGACAGCCGTTGCCGTCTTTCACGTCGAAGATATAGGTGCCGGCTGCCAGCCCGCTAAACACGGGGTTGTCGTGGAAGGCGCCGCCGTTGATAGCATAGGTGTATTGGCCGGTGCCGCCTACGGCGTAGACGGTAAACGCACCGTCGGCCGCTGTGGCTTCGCTCAAGTTAGCCGATACGAATGCCGCTGCCTGTATGGCTACCGGCGCTTTGACGCTTATGGTCAATGTGCCGATGTTTCCGGTGGCGTTATCTCTTACGTATACCGCGGCCTCGCCGGCGCCAAAGCCGGTAAGGATATTATCGGGTGTCCAGGCGATGGTGGTGTCTTTCGAGTAATCGACATCTACGATGTTGCGCACATGCACGGTTACCACGGCGTTGGAGTCGCCCGCACAGGTAATATCGCCGGTTACTTCGGCCCACATATCTACGGGCACGGCGCTATTTCCGCCGTCGGCGCTACTTACGGTTACCGGCACGGAGGCTTTGCAGCCGTTGGCATCTTTTACGGTGGCCGTGTAGGAGGCCGAGCGCAGGCCGTCGAGGCGTGCGTCGCTCACATAGCGTTTGTCGTCGACCGAGTACAGGTAGTCGGGCCGGCCGCCGGTGGCCAGTAGCGTAACTGCTCCGTCCGCCGTGTCGGCGGTGGTGGTAGCGGTAATGTCGGCCACTGTCAGCTTCAATGCTTCGGGCGCGGTAATCACTACCGCAGCGGCGGTTACTTTGCCGTTGGCTTCTTTCACGTAGATTGTTTGCTTGCCGGCACCTAACCCGGTAATGATGTCGGTTGTTTGCCACACCACATTATCGGCCGAGTACTGATAGGGCGCTGTGCCGCCTGTTACGGTTACTTTCACTTCTGCCGTTTTGGTACCGGCGCACAGCAGGCCTTTGATTACTTCCAGCGTTATGCTCGGCAGTCCGGCATGGTCGTCGCCAGCCCACACGGTAGTGGTGGCCTCGCAGTTGTTGGCGTCGCGGGCATAGACGGTATAGCTGCCGCTCAGCATGTCGGTAAACAAGCCGTCGGTGGTGTTAAAGTAGCCGCCCATTTCGTAGCTATAGGGCACTTGTCCGCCGGTAGCTACTACCTGTACATCTACGTTATTACCTTTTTGTCCTACCACTGCTGCTTTCACCGCCAGCTGCGACGCTGCTTCGAGCGTTACTACCACGGTTGTTTTAGCAGGGGTTGCCTGTGCATCTCTCACATATACGGTATAGGTACCGGCGGTGAGGCCTGTGAATACATTCACGCTTTCTACGTAGTTCGTATCGGCCAAGCTATAGTAGTAGGGTGCGGTGCCGCCGAATACATTTACGGTAATCATACCGGAGTTATCGCCGGCGCATTTCGGGTGTTGCTTATCTACCGAGCGTATCGACAGGGTGCCGTCGCCGTCGCCTAATATCACCGTAGAAACGTCTTCGCAGTGTTGCGTGTCGGTAACTTTCAGGGTGTAGGTATTAGCTGTTAAGCCGGCAAATGTCCCGTCGTCCTCCTGGGTGGTGGCACCGTTGGTATACACGTATACCGGGGTACCGCCGGCCGCTTCGGCCACAATTACGCCGTTGTTGCTTCCGGTGGCCGGAGGCGTGGTCGACATAATGAGGAGTTGCAATTGTTCCGGCACGGTATCAATCGTTACCTCGCTTTGTTGCACGCAGCCCAACGCATCTTTTACGTATACGTGGTGGTGGCCTTGTTGCAGCTGTTGCCTGTTGAAGGTGTTATTCAGCTGGTAGTCGACACCGCTAATAGAGTATTGCAAGACAGGTACGCCGCCGTTGGCGGTGATGGTAATCGCCCCGTTGTCGGTGCCGTAGCAGGTATTGGTACGGGCCGTTACTGCCGTTATGGCGAGCGGTGCCGCAGCGATAGAGGTTACCGGCACGTTTACCGTGTTGCTCAACGTACCTACGGCATCTTTGGCTACAATAGCGTAGGTGCCGGCGCCCAAATTGGCGTATACAAATATGTTGCTACCCGTTTGGAAGGTTCCGTTGTTACGGCTAAAGCGGTAAGGCGCTACGCCGCCGCTCACCACTGCCGTTATTTCGGCATTGTTGCCGTCTAAGCAGCCCAGCGGGTTGGTAACGCTTGCCGAGAGGCTCACGTCGTTGGCGCCGGCGCCTACATTCAAGTAGATGGGTGCTGCTTCGCAACCGCTGTTCGCATCGCTTACGATAATGGTATATGCGCCGGCGGCCATCGGAGCAAACACATTGCCCGTCCGGCTTACATTCGGCGTTATCGCGTAGTTGTAGCTGTTCGAGCCGCCTTCGGCTATAACGGTGGCCATTTTGTTTTGTCCGTTATCGCTCACTACAGCGTAGGCGGTAATGGGCAGCAGCGGCGCCACAGTAACCGTTACGCCGGCTACTTTGCCTTTCGTGTCTTTTACATATACGGTATGTTCGCCTGCCGGGAATCCGGTCAACACGGCTCCTGCCGCGTAGTTCACGCCGTCTTTCGAGTAGGTATAGTCGGGCGTGCCGCCGGTAGCGGTAAGCGTAATGGCTGCGTCGGAGTTATCGTAACAACTAAGCGGCCGGCTCACTATGGCCGTTACGCTAATGGTGTTGGAAGCGCTCGACGAGTAGTCGCCGATAAACACGGCGGCTTCGGCCACGCAGTTGTTCGCATCGCGTACATATACTTTGGCTTGTCCCGGGCCGTAGTTCGGCACCAGGTTGCTATTGTAAATCCATGCGGCGCCGGTTTTCGAGTAGTGGTAGCCGATAGCGCCAGGCGTACCGCCGGTAGCTTTCGCTTCTACTACGGCGTTGTCGCCGCCAGCGTAGGTAATTACCCGTGCCACGGTGGCCGTCAGCGTTAATTTATTAACCGGCTTCACGGCGGCGGTTACGGTGGTTTCGCAGCCCATGGCGTCTTTCACAAAGAGCAGGTGTGTACCGGCTCCCAAGCCTGTTATCTCGTTGCTGCCGTTCATGGCGTAGCCTGTACGTGCATATTGGTAGGGCGCGGTTCCGCCGGTAGCCGTAATCACAGCTTTGCCGTCGGACTGTCCGTAGCACAATACATCGGTTACAGCTACCGTGGCCGATAGCGGCGCGATGCCTGCTATCACCAGCTGGTTGACGGTAGCGGTCTGTCCGCCGGAGCGCACCGCTACGTTATAGGTACCGGCTGCTAAGGCTGTAAATGTATAGGTGTTGGCCGTAGCGCTTACCCAGGCGCCGCCGTTCAGCGAGAACTCGAAGGTTCCGTCGCCATCGCGGGCAATGGCCGCGATAGCGCCTGTGGCAGCATTGTTGCAGGTAACCTTGCCGGACACCGTAGCGGTTAAGCTCACTTTTGTGCCCGACGAGGCGCCGGTGTCGACACCCATTACTACGCGCACCATTGTTTCGGCGCAGTTGTTAGCATCTTTCACGTAGAAGGTATGCGTGCCTACGGGTAGGCCGACTATCACGTCTTCGCTTTGCCAGCTGCCCGTTTCCGTACGGTATTGATAGGGTGCGGTACCTCCTGCCGGCATAAACTTCACTTCGCCGTCGGCTTGCCCTTCGCCGCTCACCGGTTTGGACACTACTGCCGTGGCCGATAGCTGTTCGGGCATCACCACTTCTACATAGGTAGCAATAGTGGCGCCGGTAGTAGCATCTTTGGCATGCAGGGTATAGGTGCCGGCGGCAAAGCCGGTCATTACATTTGCCGTGGCCCAATGGCTACCGTCTTTAGCGTACAGGTACGAGCCCGTACCGTTGCCGGCGGTAAGGGTAATTTCCGCATCGGCGCTGCCCAGGCAGGTTAGCGGTTTTGAAACCACCGCGCTCAAGCTGATGGCTGTAGCGCCGTCGCCGATATTTACCATGGCCGAGTCTACGCACTTATTGGCGTCTTGCACAAATAAGGTATGGTAGCCGGGGGCAAAGCCGGTCATTACTTCTTTAATATCCCACACTTTTGCGGTGCCGGCATAGTGGTAAGCAGGTGTGCCGCCTTGGGCGGTCAGCTTAACCGCCGCGGTATTGCTACCTACGGGGTTCACCGGTGCTACCGGTGCCGCCGTCAACACCAATGGCGCTGCCGGTTGGGTAATCGCTACCGTTACTTTTGAAGTGCCGAGTGTAGTGTTATCCCTCACGTATAAGGTATGGGTGCCCGCCCGCAGGCCGGTGAGCCTACGCGAGGGTTGCCAGGTGTAGTTATCTAACGAGTACGAGTAGTTACCCGAGCCGCCGGTAACATATATTTCGGCCCAGCCGTTGTTACCGCCATAGCAGGTTACATTGCCTTGCGTTTTTATCGACGGCATCAATCCGCCTTCGCCGGCCAAGGATACGGAGATAGTAGCCTCGCAGCCGGTGGCATCTTTCACCAGCATGGTGTAAGTAGTGGCAGCCAAGCCGTCGAATACAAACGCATTTTGCCATTCGGTATTCGCTGCATTCTTGTATTGGTAGGGGCGTTTGCCGCCGCCGGCCTGTAAGGTTACCTTGCCGTCGGTGGCCGTGGCCGCCGATACCGGTACTATTTTCGCCACGCTTAGCGTCAACGGACCGTTATCGGGCAGCGTTACGGTAACGCGCTTGGTAAGGTCGGTAGTAGCGTTCTTCGCTGCGAACACATGTTCGCCGGCGGTTAATCCGGCAAATACATTCGACGGTTGATAGGCGCCGTCGCCTTTCGCATACATAAAGGTGCCTGTTCCGTCCATGACGGTTATGGTTACTTCGCCGTCGGCGCCGGTACACGATACGCTGTTGGTTACTTCCGCTTTGATGCTGAAGTTATTTTCATTCGGTTTGTTCTTATCTATTACCTCTATGGGTGTTTGTGTTTGCGCCACACAGCCGTTGGCGTCGGTTACATTTACCACATAGGTTCCTACCGCCAATCCGCTAAATACGTTCGACGAGATAGGAGGCGTATTGTTCAGGTAATAGCTGTATACCGGAGTGCCGCCTTTGGCTTCCGCTACCACGATACCGCCGTCGCTACCCCATGCCGAGAGCGTTAACGGCTCGGGTGCATCTACGGACACTTCCTGCGTCAACGTATATCCGTTGGCGTCGGTTACCGTAATCGGGTAGCTACCGCCTTGCAGCGCGGTGAACACATGCGTTAGGGCGCTGAGCGTAACTTCGTCGATACCGTTAGTATACACGTACGGCGCTTGTCCGCCTTTGATGGTTACCGTTATCTCGCCAGTGGCGTCGGCATAGCATTTCGGCAGGGCGGTGGCTTGTGCGCTGAGCGTAGTGATACCGTCGCCCGAAGCAGACACGGGCACCGTTACCGAAGCGATACAGCCGTTGGCATCGGTTACCGTTACTTGGTGCGTACCGGCGGCCACGTTCTGGAGCTTATTGCTTGCTGCCGCGTTGCCGGCCAGCGCATAGGTGTAGGCCGGTGTTCCGCCGGCTACCGTGAGCGTAATTTCGGCACCGTTGGCCAAGGTAATTGCTTTGGTTACGGCGGCGTTGGTTATCGTCAGCGGGTTGGTATTTTGTGTTACCACGGCCGACGCTTCGCGCACGCACCCCAGGTCGTCTTTGGCAAACACTATGTAGGTGCCGGCCGCAAAGCCCGTAAGTACGTTGTTGGCGCTCCAGTCTTGCCTGTTCTTAGCATACTGCAAGCCGGGAGTTGCCGAGGTTACGGTTATTTGTCCGGTAGCTTCGCCGGTACAAACCACATTGGTAGTAGCTGCTGCGGTTATCGACCATAGTGCAGGCTCGGCTATCACCAGGGTAAGCACGCCGCTTTGGTTGGCGGCATCGGCAGCGTCGCGCACCATTATTTCGTAGGTGCCGGCCGGCAGCCCGGTGAATACCCTGACGCCGCTACCGGCATTCCAGGTTGTTCCGTTATCAATAGAGTACATGTACGCACCGCTGGCGCCGGTGGCCGTTATGGTAATCTGGGCATTGTTGGCGCCGGCACATTTCAATGCTTGCGTTACGTTGGCCGTAATGCTCACCCTCGACCCTGCGCCTGTTACCGGCTTATCGTTCACCAGCAAGGGTGCGGTGGCTTCGCAGCCATTCGCATCGGTTACCGTTACGGTGTAACTGCCGGCCACTACGCCTGTAATTATAGGGTTGGGGGTATCGGTAGTGGTATCCAAACGATATTGCAAGGGAGCCGTGCCGCCCTTGGCCGTTATATTTACCGAGGCCAAAGGAGTGGTTTCGGTAATGGCCGGAATAACCGCTACCGACTCTATGGCCAGCGGCGTTACAGGCAGTACCTCTACCTTTACGGTTACCACCTTGCCGGCCGGCGTATTCGGCGAGCGGGCATACAAGGTATGCTGCCCGGCAGCAAAGCCGGTAAGCACTTCGGTGGTTACATAGGTTTGCCGGTCGACCGAATAACCTATATCCGAGGCCGAGGAAACAAATGTTATTTCCGCATCGGCGCCGGTAGCGCATGTGAGCGGTTTGCTTACATAGGCATCGACGTCGAAGTCCGAATTATCGGTGGTCTTATTCGGCACGTAGATGTTGTAGGAAGCAATACAGCCGTTGGCATCTTTAGCATAAATCACATGATGTCCATGCGCCAGGCCGGTAAACCGGCGTTCGCTTGTCCAGGTGTCGCTATTCGAGAACAGGTAGGGGGCTACGCCGCCGGCTACATTATCTACTTCTACAATACCGTCGTTGGCCGCGTCGGTATTGCTATACTGAACAACCTGTACCGTAAACGTCAACGGCGCCGAGGGCTGGTTAACGGTTACATTGGCAGTGGCTACACAGCCATAGGCATCGCGCGCGTATACCGTGCGCAGGCCGGCGCCGAGGTTGGTAAACGTACCTGCGGTGGTCCATTCGGCCCCGTTGATGCTATATTCTTTGAATAAGCCGGCGCCGCCGGTGGCCGTAGCTACAATAACGGCATTCTCTTCGCCGTAGCAAGTAGCGCCGGTAGCCGTAGCGGTAAGCGTTAATTGGGCCGGGGCGTTTATCACCACGGTCAGCGGAGCGGGTATCGACTCGCTGCCTTTGGTTATATAGGTCCCCGGAGCCAGGCCGGTGATGGTGTGGCTATTGGCATTGTCGAAGTTGGTAGCAGCGCCGCCGTTGATGGTGAACGCATAGCTATCTGTCTCTGTGCCGCCAGTGGCCGTAAGGTTGATTATTCCGTCGCTGCCGGCATAGCAGGTAACGTGTTGCCATACGCTGGCGCCGGCATTGATTCCGTCGGGCGCCTCGTAGGTGATGTGGCCGGTGGCCGACACGGCCGGGCAGTTATTGGCATCTTTAGCATATACGGTATACGGGCCTGCGCCGAAGCCTGCCAGTATGGCCGAGGGTTGCCAGCCGCTATTCGAGAACTTAGAATAGGTAAACGGCGCTACGCCTTGCACCACGTTGACCGTAACAATACCGTCTACGGCAGCCGGCGCCGAAGGCGCTTGCACGTAGGTAGCAATACGTAAGGCCACGGGGGCTTTCACGTCGACCAAGGTATAGGCGGTTTTGCCTTTCGCGTCGCGCACATACACTTTCTGCATGCCCGGCGCAAAGCCGCTTAACAGGGCGTTGCCGTTCCAGGTATTATCGGCGCCCGTTTTCGAGTACTGGTAGGGGGCTGTGCCGTTGCTTGCCGTTACCGTAACTTCGGCGTCGGCCAAGCCTTCGCAGGTGATGCCTTTGCTCACAAAGGCGCTAACCATAATATCGTCGGCCGACGACGGGATATCGAACTCTTTCCCTTTTGCTTTGTGAATTGTTGATACAAAGATTGTTTCACCGTTCTCATTGAAAAAATCTTCCAATTTGGACTCCCGAATGAAGACATCAAGATCGGATTTGTACTTCTTTTTAGTATTGGTCTAATAGCCCAGAATAACACTCCGGACTGGGAGAATCCGGAAGTTTTTGCTGTAAATAAAGAAAATACACGGGC
>QMCD01001518.1_pt1 | contig 14004 bp, 19 predicted proteins | sample 1821841 | NCBI WGS metagenome assembly QMCD01 (sample SAMN01991225, study PRJNA193472) | Termite gut metagenome, whole genome shotgun sequencing project. | isolation source: worker | host: Macrotermes natalensis | reverse complement strand
ACGATGTCAATCCCGCCATTTACCAGCTTACGGTCAGTGTACTGGGGCGATTGGAACAAGGATGCTTTATTCAGCGATGTTTACTGCGCTTTGAGCAGATCGCCGCCATCAATGCGTTGCCGTCACTGGAACCGCAACAGGAGGAAACGGACGACGGCGAGAAAAAGGAAGGATAAATTATTCAAAGAGAAGGCCGCCGGGGGGAATACTGTTTCCGCCGCGCGGATTTTTCGTTACGGATAAGTACCCTATCACTTCTGCTGTGCCAACCAAACAGCATTATATTTACTGTTTCGCAAATACCGATTTGATCAATCTTTGTTGGCAACGAGGCTCACCGCCGGGCATTCGAGCCGAAAATCGTCCATGATGTAGCCATTGCCGATGCTGAACACGCTCTCTCCGGCTCGTGTGAAGCCCAGCTTTTCGTAGGCGGCAAGGGAATCGGCGTTGCCTTTGTAAACGGTCAGCCAGACGATGATGGCCGGGCTCACGTCAAAACAACCGACAGTCTGCCGGAGCAGTTGCCGCCCGACACCGCGACCGCGAGCGGATTTTCGCACATAAAACTTGCTCAGGTAAAGCCGGTTCGATTCGGCGGACATTTGCAGAGCACAGTAGCCGAGCAAGTCGCCGTCTTCTTCCGCGACGAAATAGCGGTAGCCTTCGCTTTCGATCTGGCGCGTGATGGCCTCGGCACTTTGAAAATTTTCGAGCATGTATTCGACCTGGCCGGTGCCGATCATGTCGCTGTAATACTCCCGCCAAATCTCGGCGGCAAGCGCGGCGATCCGCTCGATGTCCGCCGCCTCTGTTTTTTCGTGAATCTGGATCATGGTATCTGGTATACTTCAGACGGCCTTTTCCTGTGACGATTTCCGACGTGAAAAGCTGTGTGAAAAAAATCCGGCGACTTTGATTCCATGCTTTTCGGCCAGTTCGTGAAACTGTTGTTCGACAGAATGCCAGTAGTTCGCATTTTTGCACGTTTTCTCGAACGACGAACAGAGAGTATTATCGTACAGCGAAACAGCCCGCAGCACTTGGCTCATGTTGCCGCAATGACGATTCAAGGCTTCGCCGAAAACGTAATCGACCTTGCCTTCCAGCGATTCGAAAATCGCCGGTAAATCTGTGATGCCCGGCAGGATGGGGGCAATGAAGGCAAAGGTCGCAATGCCTTCTTCACGCAGCGTTTTCATGGCCGCGACACGTCGCTCGACCGGCTTCGCCCCCGGCTCGAAAAGTCGTCTGGCCCTTTCGTTCGGCATGGAAACCGAGCAGCCGACCTCGGCATCGGGAATTTGTTTCAATAAATCAATGTCCCGCAGCACGAGGTCGGACTTGGTCAATATCGAAACGGAAAAGTCCTTAGGAATCAGGCTGTTTTTTCGTACAGCAACAATTTTTTGCAGGATTTTTCGCGTCAGTTCGTACTTGATCTCCGGCGAATGATACGCGTCGGTCGCGCTGCCGATAAAGGCTCCTTCGCCGTCTTTGACCTTGCGGAAATCCTGCACGAAAAGTTCGGCGGCGTTGATTTTCACGTCGACGAATTCACCCCACGGCTCGTCATGGTTCGTGAGCCGCTTCATAAAACAGGCGTAACAATAAACGCAGGCGTGCTGGCAACCAACGTAGGGATTGATCGTGTAACCGTTGCCCCTGAGCTTGCTGTGGGTCAGGATGTGCTTCGCTTCGATCTCGCGGATTTGCATGATGTACCGTCACTTCCCGCCCAGCCTTTTTCCGAGTTCAAATGCTTTCTGCAACTCCTGCGGAAAGACTTCCTCATGCCGCTTCAATTTTGCAGGCACATCAAAATAATCGGCCTCGTATTTCGAGTAATCGTCAAACTGCTTCGTATCGCAGGAAAGCAGCACCTCGCAGGGGCCGAACAGATTTTCCATGATGCCCTTCGCCCGCGCAACGATTTTGTCTTTGCCAAATTCCGGCATCATTTCCTCCGTGATGTTCATGGTGTACGCTAACAATGTTGCCTTCTTTTTCGGCGAAAGCGGCGGTTTGTTTTGAGTGTACAAATAATACTGAAACCAGAGCCGCTCCATGAATGCCCGCATGATGGCCGTCTCCTGCGAAAAATAAAACGGCGTTCCGAGCACGAGCACATCGGCCTCGTGGGCTTTCTGCAACACGGGCATCAGGTCGTCTCGCATGGCGCATCGACCGTAAGATTTGCCGCCGACCAGCTTGCAGGCAAAGCAACTCGTGCAGCCGCGATAGTTCAAATCAACGAGATGAACCATTTCTGTTTCAGCACCGGTGCTGGTCGCTCCTTCGACAATTTTGCCGAGCAGCGAGGCCGTGTTTTTGTTCTTTCGTGGGCTTCCGTTGATGGCGAGAAGGTGCATGGGATGAGGTGGGGCTGGATGTGAAGTGGTTTCGGAATCACATTTCACCTTATTCTACCCGATTTGAAACGCTTTGCCGAGACCGTGTTTTCGGCATATTTCGTCGCAAAGCGAGGGCTGTGGTCAGAACGCCCACAATTTCCATGCCCGGCATGATTTCGTCGAGTGTTTTCGTCGGTTGACACGGCATTCGTGTTGCGAGAACAATAAGGCATTGCTGGTCGCAAGTCACCGCACTGGCGTAATGACCATGTTGCCATTCGCTATACGGGACCGGGCCGTACCATCCCGGTGTTGGCTCGAATCAGGGGAACGTTTGTCAACAAAGACCTGCTGAAAGAAGTGCCGCACGGTTATCACGGCCAGGAAGCGGCGGGCGATTCTTGAACTAGGTCTCCGATCTCGCCGCTTGGTTTTGGCCCGACGTTGACCGGTTCGCGGCGAATTCCGAGCTTGGCCCGAAACCCGATCTCGGCAACGGAACGCGACTGGGGCAAAACGTGGGCATCAGGGCGGCAAACGACCGCGATTCCAGACAAGGCCGCGGGGCAGGGCGGTTCAAGTCGCTGGAAGAATCCGCCGATCGGACCTTACCGTTTCGTGCCATGACGTACTATTGCGTTCGGAAAAAATGGGCTTTGGAAAGATGCTTTGCATTCTTTACGAACGCGGTAGTGATTGCAAGTCCTTGAAACACAAAGGCTTACGACTACGCCCGGAGGGAATCGAACCCCCAACCTACGGATTAGAAATCCGTTGCTCTATCCAGTTGAGCTACGAGCGCATCACCCCCGCATTCTACCAGTCCATCTTTTTGCGTAAAGCCCCTAGAGGCGTTCGCATCAGCAACCAGTCGAAACAACCCCATAATCGATACTCTCAAGCGGCAGTGCGTTGGGAATGTATGGCTTCATATTTCCTTCTTGCGTCTCACACGACGACATAACTGTTTTTCCTCGCGGGAAAGACGGGATACCATCCTACGCTCACGCTGGAGGCGGATCAACTTCCAATCACTCGCCGTAACCATATTTCTCGACAACGAAGTCGATATCCTTGTCGCCTCGGCCACTGCAATTCACCAAAATTGAGCCGGTGCGATGCTCTTTTGCGTAACGCATGGCGTAGGCTACGGCATGAGCCGGTTCCAAGGCGGGAATAATGCCTTCGAGTCGAGCCAACTGGAAAAAGGCATCCACGGCCTCGGCATCCGTGGCGGATTCGTATTTTACCCGGCCTTGATCCCGCAGAAAAGCGTGTTCCGGGCCAACGGACGGATAGTCCAGACCACTGGCTACCGAGTACACAGGCAGTGCATTGCCTTTCTCGTCTTGGAGCAAAACGCTGTTGAAGCCGTGCAGCACGCCGGGCTTGCCGAAAGTCATGGACGCAGCGTGATTGCCCACCTCTGGGCCGGTTCCCATCGGTTCCACACCGACCAGCTCAACGGGATCGTCGAGAAACGGCGTGAACATGCCGATGGAATTGCTGCCGCCGCCGACGCAGGCCGTCACGACATCGGGAAAATGGCCGGTCATCTCGAGAAACTGCTCGCGGGCTTCTTGGCCGACAACCATTTGAAAATCCCGCACCATCATGGGAAACGGGTGCGGGCCAACGACGGAACCGATGCAGTAAATCGCGTCTTTGTACTGCTGCATGTACGCTTCAAAGGCGGAATCGACGGCTTCTTTGAGTGTTTTGAGTCCCCGCGACACGGGAATGACTTTCGTGCCCAAAATTTTCATTCGCGTCACATTCGGAGCCTGCTTCACGATGTCCACCTCGCCCATGTGTACTTCGCATTCAAGGCCGAAAAACGCCGCCGCCGTTGCCAGTGCCACACCGTGGGAACCTGCCCCGGTTTCGGCGATGAGCTTTTTCTTGCCCATAAATTTGGCCAAAAGCCCCTCGCCCATACAGTGATTCAGCTTGTGGGCGCCGGTGTGATTCAGGTCTTCGCGTTTTAGATAGATTTGGCAAAGGCCGAGTTTGCGTGACAACTTTTCGCAGTGATAAACCGGAGTGGGCCGGCCTTGAAATTCTTTGCGGATGCGGCGAAGTTCGTTGATAAACTGGGCCGACTGACAAATCGTGCGGTACGCTTCGTCAATTTCCTGAAAGGCGGGCACCAGTTCCGGCGGCAAAAACGCTCCACCGTATTGCCCGAAATAGCCATCGTGATTGGGGTAATTTTTGAAATAGGTTTTATAGTTCACCGTCTTGTCAGTCGAATTTGTCATGGCAGTTATTCCGTGTGGGTGGCCTGTTGATCGCCCCGATTATGCCCCAATTATATTATGGGATCCGATTTTGCAATAGTGGAGTGGCTTGCTTAAAATGGGAAGGTATTCAAAATAGAGAATATCCCGCCACGTCAGTTTACGAAAAATTTTGCCCATGACCACCCTTCGTCATATTTTTGAAACCCTGCGTGAGTTTTACAAAGCCCGCGAACCAATGCCGTGGTGGCCAGAAAACCCGATAGAAGTCATCGTCGGGGCCGTTCTTGTGCAAGGGGCGACATGGAAATCCGTTGACCGCGTGCTGCAAACGCTGAAAGATGCCAATTTACTGGATTTTTCGCATATCCTCGGCTGTTCCGACGAGGAATTGGCCAATCTGATTCGCTCTGTTGGCTTTCAAAGCAAAAAAGTGGCCCGCCTAAAAGCCCTTTCTCAGCTTTTTCTTGACAGATCAAAAGGGCAAATTCCGGCATTCTTCGCCCGCGATGTCGATGAAGTGCGGCGCGATTTGCTGGCCATTTCCGGAATCGGGCCGGGCACGGCGGATAACATTTTGCTTTATGCGGGTAAAATTCCGATTTACATGGTCGATCCGTTTACGGAACGCATCTTGTCACGGCACGGCATTGTCCGGCCGTTTGACCGGGAACCGGAGATTCAACGGCTCATTCATCTTGAGCTTTCACCGGACGAAGAACCTTACGGAGCCAAACTTTTCTGCGATTTTCAGGCCCTGATTGTGCGAGTTGGCCGGGATTATTGCGATAAAACTCACCCAGATTGCGTTACTTGCCCACTGTGCTCCATGCTGCCTGACGGTGTGCCGCTCCATCTCACCGGAACAGCGCAGACGACCAAAACATCGACACGCTCCGCACAAGTTTTGCCCAAGCGCCTCAATTTGCCACCATTTGCGTCGCAAACAGCGACATCCGCGATGATTCCGTCTCCAAAACCGGAATTTCAAAATGAAACGGAGCAGAAAATCTACGAAACGTTGGATGCGGAACCGATGCCGATTGATTTGCTCGTTCAAAAAACCGGTTTGCCGGTGCATGTGGTTCGCGCGACGATTGCGATTTTGGAGATGCGCAGAACGGTGCGGCAACTCGAAGGGAATCAGGTACAGCGTTTGTAGGGCAAACAATTTGTAGATACAAAAAACGTCTGTACACTGTATAGCCACAAAACGAGCTGCACTCCGTGAGTGCAGGCTAATGGGCTCGCGGATGGGCTTTTTCGTAGACTCGCAGCAAGTTGGCCGTGCTCAAATGCGTGTAAATTTGCGTCGTTTCCAAGCTTTTGTGCCCCAACAGTTCCTGCACGCTACGAATGTCGGCCCCACGATCCAAAAGATGCGTCGCGAAACTGTGGCGAATCGTGTGCGGCGTGGTGCGACTGTCCAGTCCTCGCTCTTTCAAGTATTTTTCCAGCATTCGACCCACACTGCGCGTGGTTAATCTGCCGCCGAACTTGTTCAGGAAGACGGGCTGGTCGGCCAGCATTTTTTTCGCGCTGAGCATGGCAGGCTTGGTTTGCTGTATGCCGACCCGCGCGTGGCCTGCACAATCGATTTTTCCTGCCAAAATTTCCTTGCGGTAAGTGAGCCAAATGTGGATGGCTTTGACGGCAAAAGAGCCAAGCGGGGCAAAACGTTCTTTGCGGCCTTTGCCACGCACCCGCATCAAGCCTTCTTTCAGCATGAGATCGCCCAAATTCAAGCCCACCAGCTCGAAGACACGCAAACCCGCCGAGTACATCGTCTCCAAAATCGCGCGGTCACGCAAACCAAACACATCGTTCGCTGGCGGGGCGGAAAGGAGTTTTCCGACTTCTTCCGTGGAGAGGAAATAGGGCAATTTGCGTTTTTCGCGCGGATTTCGTAGCGGTTTGGCCGGATTTTCCGTTGCCCAGCCATCACGAATGCCGAACTTGAAAAAGCTGCGCAGCGAAGCCAAACGCCGCGCGATCGTTGTCCGTGCGTAGCCCGCCTCGTGCATGGCCGCCACGTAACCGCGAAGCTGAACCGTTGTGATTTCCGACGGGACTGGCAAGCGTTCGTTAAAGAGGTCGAAAAAATACTCAGCCAGCGCATCCAAATCTTCGCGGTAACTTTTAATCGTCAAATCGGAAAGATTTCGCTCTGTGAGCAGATAACGCAAAAATCGATTTGCTTCTGTTTGCATGGTGGCGTTATCGTGTTGTCAAGAACAAGGTTTTGTTCCCTCAGATTTCTATTGCACTTCGGATGCGTCATTTCGGATTCGTTCTTTTCACCTTTTTTCGCTGCTCTCGAACAATTTCAAAGTCGCGGCGCAGCGAGTCGCGTTCCGCAAGCTCTCGAAGCCGCTCTCTTCTGTCTATCGACAATTCTTTTTTTTCTACCAATTCTATCGTTTCGGTCGTGGCCATTGTTCACTCTCCCATTAAGTCGCTGTAGGCTCTTGTCACGATCAGAGTTTCATTGGCGAGCATCATCTTTCCCGGACAACCGTCACGATCGCTCCACTGCGCAAAGCCGTCTTGGCTTCTCGCCAGCTCTCTGTCCGAATTTTTTCGCCCATCCGGTCGACGATCAAATACCAAGCTTTTTCCATGTTTCTCTGTATCCCTTCCATGAAGACAACACACTGGGAGTATCGACAAAATCTCCACAAAAATTGAATTTGCCAAAATTCGTGGAGTGTCTTTTAAGGCGGGTTGCCGCCTTGTACAATGAACTCGCTTGGAATTAAGGGTCGGAACCGGAAATTCCAAAAGGATGCTGTCTTTTCAACAACAAAGGAGAAAAAAACATGACTCGACCTGTCACACTTACCACCGGACAATGGGCTGACCTGACGCTTGCCGAACTGGCTCCGAAAGCCAAGGGTTTTGGCTTTGACGGCCTCGAATTGGCCACTTGGGGCGAACTGTTCGATGTCCATCGCGCTGTTACCGAAAACGATTACTGTGCCGGTCGCCACGAAATTTTGAAAAAAGCGGGGCTTGGCTGCTGGGCTTTGCAGGCACATTTGGTTGGGCAATGCGTTTTGGACAAAATTGACGAGCGGCATCGTGGTTTTTGTCCCGACCATGTTTGGGGCGATGGTCATCCTGACGGCGTGAATTATCGGGCAGGCGAAGAAATGAAGGACACCGCCCGGGCCGCCCAGAAAATGGGCTGCGGTGTGGTCACCGGATTCACCGGTTCGAGCATTTGGCCTTATCTCTATTCCTTTCCCAGCGTGCCGCAAGATTGGATTGACGGCGGCTTCAAACTCTTGGCCGACCGCTGGAATCCAATTCTCGACGTGTTCGGCGAATGCGGCGTGAAATTCGCTCTCGAAGTTCACCCCACGGAAATCGCGTTCGACTATTACAGTGCGGAAATGGCACTCGACGCTCTGAAATGGCGGCCTGAATTCGGCTTCAATTTCGACCCGTCCCACCTGATTTGGCAGGGCATGGACCCGGTTGAGTTTATCTACCGCTTCAAAGACCGCATCTATCACGTCCACATGAAAGACGCGATTGTTACACTGAACGGTAAGACCGGCATTCTCAGCTCGCATCTCAATTTTGGCGATTACCGTCGCGGCTGGGATTTCCGCTCAATTGGTCATGGTGGTGTCAACTTTAAGGAAATCGTTCGCGCTCTCAACAACATCGGTTATAGCGGCCCGCTGTCCATCGAATGGGAAGACATGGGCATGGAACGTGAATTTGGCGCGACGGAGTCTTGTGCCTACGTCAAGAGCATCAATTTTTCGCCGAGCAATATCGCGTTTGACGGCGTGTTTGATAAAGAAAATCGATAGAGCCGTGAGAGTTTGTACTCCGAGCCGGGTACGTCAGTGCCCGGAGTGGGGTTGTGAATTGAAGATTCACAAGCTAGGGACTTGATTTGACAAATATGCTACTGGAGTCATCAGACCGACCATGTCAAAAAAACAGCTGAAAATAACAGGAATCGTTTGCCTGATCTTGTGTGCGATTTGCCTTTTTGCTGCCGTGGAACGGTATAACGCCAACGCGGGCAAGGTTAGGTTTATCAACTCGGCGATGCCCGAAATGTTCGGCGGCGGGAACGTAACGCCTGGTATCCCCGTTGTGACAAAATACGCCGTGTTTTTTGCTGTCCTAACGGGAATCGGTGGTGGAATCAGTCTAATGAAAAGCAGATGAAGGATCGCTTTTGCCCGGTTATTTGAGATTTTTTTGACGATCCGTTATCAACTCACCACTATCCACTGTCCTCCATGCCCACCTCACTGGAACGTTACGATGAATGTATTGAAATGCAACGGGCTGGCGATATGACCGCCGCCGTGGAGGGTCTGAAAGCTCTGGTGCAGGATGTGCCCGACTTCGCCTTGGCCTACAACGCTTTGGCCGCCTTTCATAAACAGCAGGGCCAGCTGCCGGAAGCGGTTGCCTGCGCGGAAAAATACACGGAGTTAGAGCCGGAAGATTCATTCGGCTTTACGGTGCTCAGTTCGTTCTGTATCGAGGCGGGCGAACGGGAAAAAGCGGAAGACGCGCTCGGAATGGCCCAAACGCTGCAATTCAAAGAGCATTTGCAAGGCCAACAATAAGCCTTTCACCAGAAAACAATTGTCCTGCGCTACGACATGAGCGAAAGCCTTCATTGAACCGGTACTCCGAAAAAACTGTCCCGCCCTATCCTAGCGGGAGCCCTAAAGCGTTGCCTGTATTCAAAACCATTCCAACAATGCCCCAAAAAATCCTCATTGCGGACGACAATATCGTTAATGTTGAACTACTCGACGCTTTTTTGTCCGATTTTGATTACGAAATCGAGACGGCTTGCGATGGTGCGGAAACGCTGGAAAAAGTCGCTTCGTTCAATCCCGATTTGATCCTGCTCGACATTATGATGCCGAAACTCAGTGGCTTTGAGGTTTGCGAAAAACTGAAATCTAATCCGCAAACCAAAGGCATTATGATCCTCATGGTCACAGCGCTGAGCGAGTTGGGCGACATTGAACGGGCAGTTAATGCAGGCTGCGATGATTATCTGAGCAAGCCCGTCAACAAATTCGAGCTCATCAAGCGCGTGGAAAATATGCTGAAATTGCGCAGTGTGACCAACGAACTTGAAAGACTGCGTCAGTACATTGACGGCATGGAGCGGTAATTCAGCGCGGAGGCGACCGTTTCCAAGCCCGCGTTCCGATTCAGACCCTCAAAAAGTAGGGCAAAAACATCACCGATGCGTTCTTGGAAAACCCAGATTCCGGCTCCGAGCGACAAGGCAAGCACGGCAAACATGACCATACTGTTGATGCCGAAACCAACGGACATCAAATTGAGTTGCGGCAAAGTGCGACTCAACAGTCCGACGACAAGCATAGAAATCATCACGGAAATCATGACGGGGGCGGCCACTCGTAGTGCCAATCCGAAACTCAGCCCCAGTATTTTGACGAGCGAAAACACGATGGACGTTTGAATTTCGCCTGTCCCTAAGGGGAGATGGTGAAACGTGTCCAAAACGGACGTGAGTAGGATACGCAAGCCGCCGATGGCCGCAAAAACGGTGATGGCGAGATAATTGAGCATTCGCGAAATCAACGGCGACTGATCACCGGAGATGGGATCGAAAATTTGCGAGGCCGTCAGTCCGCCCAGTTGCCCAATCAATTCGCCAGCGATGGAAATGCCGGAAAAAAAGATCGTGATACCCAGCCCCAAGCCGATTCCGATGACTAATTCCGCCGCAATCAGGGTGGCAAAACCGATGAGATTGGGCGGTTCTGCCACGAACACATGCCATTGCAGCGGCATAATGAGCAGTGTCAGGGCAAAAATGAGCAGAGCGCGAACCTGCACGGGAATGTCCGTACTGCCGATGACGGGTGACATGATGAACAGGCCGCTAATCCGTGAAAGCACAAGAACAAACACGAGAATGCGACCACTGCCCACGAAATAATAAACAACGTTGAGCCAATCCATACGGGAAATGGGCAGCGAAAAGGGAAACAAACAGAGGAAGGGGGCGGTTTATGCCGAACTCGCAGTGATTTCGATTATCGGGCGGCGGATTCTACAAAAAAACGCCTCGTCTGTCAACGTGAGTTTCGCGTGCCTTCCCCGGTGACCCAAAATCTCAGGCAGGCTCATTTCTGCCAAAACGCTGTCGACAAAACAGAGGACGCTCATCCAATGACACTGAACCAATCGCGCGACTCCGCCAATTCGGGCCCCACAAATTCGGAAAGCGTGGCAAAGTATCGATCCCCGTATCGTGCTTGGATTTCGCTCTTTTCGATCCTGACGGTCATCGGCATCGCAATCGGAATGTCCCTGTTGACCAGCCACAATCAGCCTATTCTGATGGTTTCCGTGTGGGGGCTTGTCATTTTTCTTTTGTTGGGTATCATTACCCTCTGCTGCCTTGATATCGTCTATATTCGCTGGAAAGTGGCGAGTTTAGAAGAAAAAAAGAGTCTGGAACAATTTCTCCGCGAGGCGAAAAACAAGCCGCGCGAAGAAGAAGAGGGGTCATAGCTCAGTTGGGAGAGCGGTTGGTTTGCATCCAACAGGTCGTCGGTTCGATTCCGTCTGGCTCCATTGTCTGCCCGAATTCTTGGTTTCGGTGATCGCCGCGTTCCTTTCACCCTGTTGGTATGCAAAGCGGCGCGATCTAGGGCATGACGGCGTAACGTACCGCGAAGGGGTCATCACTTTCAGACGACACTTGTGTGGCACTCGCGGTGACAATGCGGTTTTGTGTTGTTGTGGGGTGGGCGAAGACGACCTTCTGACTAGCAACCGACCTTCGCGGCGGTGACCGCATACTCAACGGCTGACTGGGCAGTTCCATGACCGCGTTGGGGGTGACCGGTTGACTTTCAATGATGGGATCGCTTTCGATGATCGTGGAATGCTCAATTCTCATGCCGCCCTCGCCGCAACTGCTGCAACCACCGCCTGCGACGGTACCGCTGTTCACGACACCACCGCAAGCACACGGATCGCTAAAGTCATGGGCTTGATAACAGTTATCGCCATAGTAAACTTCATTACTGCAACCGCAATTAGGGTAAGTTTCGTAGCAGCAACCACCGGTGAGAATTTTTCCCGCGACAACAAATGGAGCCGCCGCTAAATCCAAGGCGGCCCCGCCAACAACCGCAATGCCGTTACCGACACGATTGAGGCACTGACCGCGGTTTGCCCCGCGCATGCGTCCTACGCCATAGCCCATACCGCCGCAAGTATTGCAGCCTATCGAGTTGGTAACGATACCGCAGTCGCCGCAAACTGCTTCACCGGCGCACATTCCGCCGTCGACGTAATCGACCACGCCGGGGCCCATGTATGAGAAGGTATTGCAGGGTCCGCCGGGAAAGCCGCAGGCACAACCCAGACAGGAAAGAACGAGGAGGGCACAAAGCCCTATCAAATGGATATTTTTCATCAAAATTCAACCTCTGGGCGGCAAAAGCGGCCCTTTTTTCACGGGGAACGGATTAACAGAAGGACTGCCCATGACGGCAAAAAGTCCCTACGTGCATGATATATCGGGCTGCGGCAGCCAGCATATTCAGCAAAAACAGAATAATCGGAAAATTTTGCCGATTTTTTTGACACACTTTACCACTCCACCTCAAAAACGCGATGACAGACGAGATTTCGCTTCGTGATTTTCAAGAACTGATTCGCAAGATGTATTTTGAGAAAGATTCGCAGCGTGGCGCGGACGCGACTTTTCTCTGGCTCATGGAGGAGGTGGGCGAACTCGCGGCGGCGGTGCGAAACGGCGACCCGGCCAACCGGCGCGAAGAATTCGCCGATGTTCTTGCTTGGCTGACCACCATTGCCAACATTTTGGACGTTGATCTGACGGAAGCTGTCCGCGAAAAATACGGCAGCGGCTGTCCCGGTTGCCAGCGTTTCGTTTGCCAGTGTCCTGACAGTGAAAAGCCATAACAGGCATGACGGTCCTTGGTATACTTCACAGGAGTGTCAATTTGTGATAGGATGCGCCGGTAGAAATCCGTGTCGAAAGAACGTGGTCGTTCCTGCACGCTGACCCAAGTATGATGCTAATCCAACGTTTGAAAACGAACAAGACACGAGGGCTTTCACGATGCGAATTATCGAAATCTACCAATCTCAGCAAGGCGAAGGACTTTGGACGGGCACGCACAGCGTGTTTCTCCGCACGCTGGGCTGTTCTCTGAGTTGCCGCTATTGCGACACCGCGTATGCGCGATTCAACCGGTTTGACGAAGAGCCTGATGTAGGCGTGGATTTGTCGCCGGAAGAAATCGTGGGCCGTGTGCTGCTTTTGGACTTACCCCACGTTGTCATCACGGGCGGAGAGCCGATGGAATCGCACGACCTTGTGGAATTGACCCATCTTTTGAACGAATACGATTATCAAACAACCATTGAAACGGCGGGAATCGCCGATTTGCCCGTCCGATGCGACCTGATTTCCATCAGCCCTAAACTCAGTAATTCCTCGCCGCACTCTGGGGATGCGGACACTTTGCAGCAGCATGAAGAATTGCGACACCAGCCTGACGTGGTACAAAATCTGATTCGCCGATACAATTATCAGCTCAAATTTGTGGTGGACAGCCCTGAAGACGTGCATGAAATTCAGGTTTATCTTGCCCAACTAGATGGGGTCGACCCGGAACGCGTGCTGCTCATGCCGCAGGCCGTCGACGCGGAAACGATGGCTAAAAAATCGCAGTGGCTCATGCCGGTTTGCACCGCGCTGGGCTACAGCTATTGTCCACGGATGCAGATCGTTTGGTATGGGCACAAACCGCGGACATGATCGGGTGCTTTTTTTGTTTGCTCTAAAACTTACTCCGGAAGCTCCACCAGAAAATGAGGTCGTTCGGATTACTTTGGAAAGACTGATTGCCGAGCGTCAGTTTTTTGTCGCCGAACGAATGCGCCAGCGAAAACGACATTTCGTAGCCGTCTTTCACAGGTGTCCCGAAACTTAATCCGAAATTAAAATTCTTTTTCGTTGCGATGCAATGGCATAGAGTGAATGGGGACTAGGGCTAGAGTTGGCTCTTCTTTCATCATTCCGAGAGCCAGTTGCCTGTGTCCGCATCGGCAACGACAAACGGTTCGCCATACCTGTTGTGCGAGCGTTCCACAGTGGGAGCTTGACCACCATGCACTCGCGTACCATAGATGCCAATGGTGATATGATACGCAAGTGGGAACATGTTGAGAGTCGCGACCTATTGGCGGAATATAAAGGTGAAAAAATGAGGGCGTCCGCGATCACAGATCGCGGCTCTTGTTATTCAATCGCCCTGATCGTATTCTTAAACAACTCCTTGTCTTCCTCAAGTTTCTGCTCGTTTCCAAACACGCAGATATAATTCTGTTTCATGCACTCG
>QMCD01002008.1_pt1 | contig 14006 bp, 10 predicted proteins | sample 1821841 | NCBI WGS metagenome assembly QMCD01 (sample SAMN01991225, study PRJNA193472) | Termite gut metagenome, whole genome shotgun sequencing project. | isolation source: worker | host: Macrotermes natalensis | reverse complement strand
GCAGGCCGGGCGGGGGCGGGGCACACGATGCGGCGATTTTGGCAAACTTTAACGATTTCCCGACAGCAACGCAAGACAAATCAAGGCTTTGACAGCAGGGCATAAAGTGGTATAGTCCACGTAGAGTGCAAGCGGGCAGGCTACAGAGCTTTTTTACCAAATTTATGACACAACGCATTTTATCCGGCATTCAGCCGACAGGCCGATTTCACTGGGGCAATTATTTCGGGGCCATCCGGCAGTATATCGATTTACAAAACGGCAACGAGACGGCCTTCTATTTTATTGCGAATTTGCATGCCCTGACCACGGTGCGAAATCGTGAAACGCTGGCCCAAAACACGATGGACGCCGCCCTTGATCTGCTCGCCTTGGGCCTTGACCCGGAGCAGGCCACGCTTTTCGTGCAGTCCGACGTGCCCGAAGTTTCCGAGTTGACTTGGCTTTTGATGACGCAAACGCCCATGGGGCTGTTGGAACGCTGCCACGCCTACAAAGATAAAAAAGCCAAGGGACTCAACGCCGGGGCGGGGCTTTTTGCGTATCCTGTGCTCATGGCCGCCGACATTTTGGCGTATGACTCTGACATCGTGCCGGTGGGCGAAGACCAAATTCAGCATGTCGAAGTCGCCCGCGATATTGCCGGTTCCTTCAACCATGAGTTTGGGAGCGAGGACAACCCTATTTTCGTGCTACCGAAAGCGCAGATTATCAAGGAATCGGCGAAAGTACCGGGCCTCGACGGCGGAAAAATGTCGAAAAGCTACAATAACACCGTCGAAGTTTTTGAAGACGCCAAAGTTCAGAAGAAAAAAATCATGGGCATTGTCACGGATAGCCGGCCCATGGAGGAGCCAAAAGACCCGGCGGGCGATCATCTTTTTGAAATTTATTCGCTTTTTGCCAGTGCGGAACAAATCAAGGCTTTGGACGAAACGTACCGGAAGGGCGGTTTCGGCTACGGCGGCATTAAAAAAGAACTGGTTGAACTGGCCGGTGCTTTTTTTGCCGAAGCGCGATCTCGTCGTGAAGAATTGGCGGGCAAACCGGCCTTGGTCAGGCAGATTCTCGCCGATGGTGCAGCGAGGGCGCGAAAAAAGGCGCAAGCCGTGCTGCTGCGTGCCCAAAAGGCGTGCGGAGTGAAGTAGGCGAAGCGTCCCGAAAATCGATTGAAGCGGGAATGCCGAAAATGCCGATCATAACGGAGTGAGAGTATTGCCACTCCGGGAGCCACCGCATCCGGCTCTGGTTGAGATCGTTTGAGCAACTTCGTTCCCATGTACGAAACATTTTTTGGTTTGAAACGCCGCCCTTTTCCGGCAATTCCTGACGCGGAATCCTATTTTTCCGTGGAATTGATGGCAGATGCACGACGAGCGGTTGAACGTGCCTTGCGGCGTGGGGATGGGCTTTCCTTGGTTTTTGGACCTTCCGGCACGGGCAAAACCTTGCTTCTGCGTCTTCTTCGCAAGGCATTGGAAAGCGAGTTCACCGTTTTGCACCTTGCCAATGGCCACCTCGAAACGCCGCGTGCTCTTTTTCAGCAGCTTCTCTTTGACCTGAAATTACCGTTTTCCGGCGGCGATGAAGTGGACCATCGGCTGCAATTGCTTGACGCGGCAAGCCGTGAAGATTCTGCGGGAATCGTGCTTTTGGTCGATGAAGCGCAGTTCTTGAGCATACCGGTGCTTGAAGAAATTCGTCTTTTGACGGACAGCGGCGATAGCTGGTCGCCGCTGTTTCGAGCCGTACTGGCCGGAACGGTTGATTTTGATGAAAAACTGACCCATCCCAAATTGGATGCTTTCAACCAGCGCGTTGCGTGCCGCTCCTATCTTGATGCCTTTTCGCATGAAGAAACCTGTCGTTACATCGAATGGCAATCGAATTTTTCCCAAAAAGCCCAGGCCAATGCTACTGAGACGACGGCAGACCCGGCCACCGGATTGGCCGATTTTATCGAAAACTCAGGATTGCCCTTGGCACACCGAGTTGATTCACCGCACGTCCATCGCGCCGAGCCCATCTTCACCGATGCCGCCCGACACCAAATTCATCAGTTGACAGGCGGTGTTCCCCGACGTATTAACCAGCTTTGCGATGTGGCCATGCAGCTTGCCGCCGAACGGGTTTTGCAGCGTGTGGATGATACCCTTGTCCATTCCGCTTGGGCTCGTTTCCAGCAATTCGACGAAGACGCCGTGTCCGCCGATACCGGTTCCGCTTCCGCCAACGATAGCGATGCCGGAAAAGAAAGCATTGACGAAATCGTGGCTCGCAAAAAAGCGACGTTTCGCCCCGTTGAATTGGGCAACTCGGTCCAGTTTGGAACGCTTGAGCCGGAAACGCCGGCCACTCTAGGGACTTACGAGGAAGCTGGGGCGTCTTGTGCGATGTCGCCCGATTCGGATGACGCTCTGGAATTTGCGGCGGAACTCGACAACGCACTGCTTTTTTCGATGGCAGACCCCGTTCCGACCGATGAAGTGCCTCCTCCTTTTGAGAAAACGGCAACAATTGAAAAAACTGTTGAAAAAACGGTGGAACCGGAGCCTGCTTCGGAGCAAAAGGCATCGGAAATTTTACTGCTCACATTCGAACCACTCATCGTCGACGACATGGAGGAACCTTTAGTGGATGCGGAAATGTTGGAGCAATATGGGGCGGAAATTTTGGACGGTCGACCGCCGTTTGTGCGGAAAGAGCCGGAATATGTCTATCAGACAACAGAGGACATACCGGGCATTGGTTTGATCCCTTGTTCGCTGAGCGGCACGGAGTTGAACGTCACAGGATTGTATCATCCCGGCACAGAGGCGGGCAGGACGATCTCACTTTGCTGGCATCAGCCAGCAGGTCAGGGCGACTGCGGGTTCGGTACGGCCTATCGTGTTTTTATGGCACGCGACGTTTCGGCTTGCCATGAGACTCTTCATCACGACGAGAAGGGAACGGACAACTCCGCCGTTGAGGCCTTACCCCTCATGCCCCTTGCGGTTAAGGCCGGAGAGCCTCCCGTTGAATCGATTGCCTCGCCTACGGTAACGCAGATCGTGTGTGTGGTGCAAGGCTGCGAGGTACGGGGATGTGAGGTTGAAGGCGAAGAACACGGGAATTATGAGCACCAAGCCAAACACACGGCTTTTGATGAGCCGTTTGATGAAATTTCGACCGTTTTGCGCGACGTGGTTGCGCTCGAGCAGCTTTTCGCCTCCACCACAACAAGGTCGGGTGTCGGTCACGCGATTCCGGCCACGCGGCCTGGCATGTCGAACGGACCGATCTGGAACGAGGCAGGCTTTCAATCGCAAATCGACTCTGTGCTCCAACGAATTGCCCAAGCGGCGGAAAAAATCGAGCAGGCCGCCGACATCAGTGAAGAAGCGGGCTTGCATGTCCGCCGCGCAGCCGATTTTGTGGAAACCGAGGTGAAGTCAGCACTTCCGACTTATGTTGACTTTTTTCGTGAACTGTCGGATTTTCAAAAAACCATTACTGCGGAGCTGGCATCCCATCAAGAGATGAGCCAGATTTCGGAAACACTCCGTAATCTCCAAAATAGGGAAAATGCCGCTCCGAACGATTCTTCCGCCAACTGCACAGGGTCTGCTCGATCCGCGGAGCTACTGCCCTTTCCTCGACGGCCCAGTTTTGGTCCTGCCGTGATTGCCGTAGAAAAAAAACAGCCGGCTCCGCATTTGCCACAAAAAACGGACCCGACTCTGGCCGTGGAGGACGCGGCGAAAGAAGAGCAAACGATTGACGTTCGGACGCTTTTCCAGTAGAATGCGGAGGGTTTTCTGTACGAGGCCCGCCCATCGTTTAGCCGGTGTCGTTTTGGTGCTGTTCCTGCTCCCCTATGTCTCGAAAATCTCTAAAAATTTGCCTCTTTTTTCCCAACTGGATCGGTGATGTCATCATGGCAACCCCTTCCTTTCGGTTCCTTCACGAACATTTGGGCGAGAATGCGACATTTACGGCACTGGGGCGGCCACATCTTCTGGAGTTGCTCTCAGGCAATCCGTGGTTTCACGATGCCATTCCTTTCGAGGTTCATGGCAAGCGACCCGAATTTCACCAAAAAGCGGTGACAAGCAAACTGAGGCAGGCGAAGTTCGATGCGATTGTGCTGTTTCCGAATTCCTTTCGTGCCGCCATGATTGCTTGGCTGGGCGGCGTCCCCCAACGTATCGGATACGGCAGGCAAGGCCGATCTTTTTTACTGTCGCATTTCGCCAAACACACAAAAAACGAAATTCCGCTGGTTGATTTCTACCTAGCTTTGGCGGAAAGGGCGACGGAAGCGATCTCCGGGCAGGCCATGACAATGGAACACGGCGAACCAGATCGCCGCACAGAGTTATTTATCACCCCGGAGGAGGAAAAACTGGGCGATGAAATTTGGCAAACGCTCGGACTCAAGACGCCGGACAAGGTCGTCGTTCTCAACGTGTGTTCGGCCAATAACTTAATCAAACAATGGCCTGTAGATTATGCCGTGGAACTGTCCAAGCGCATTGCTCGGGAACTCGACATGGATGTTCTGCTCAATTGCGGCCCGGATGAGCAGGAAACCGTTCGTGATCTTGCCCGACGAACGCAGTCGCCACGCGTTTTTACCATGGCCGATTTGCCCTTGAATGTTCACACGGGGAAAATTTGTATGCAGCGTGCCCGCGTGACGGTGTCGGCAGACAGCGGGCCTCTGCACATGGCTTTGGCTCTCGGCAAGCCCGCCATGGTACTTTTAGGACCGACCAGCAAAACTTATATTGCGAATCCGACTCTCGATCAGACGGTTTTGTCCCGGCATTTACCTTGCTCTCCGTGCCAAGCAAGGCTGAAATGCCCCGAATCCCACCACCGTTGTATCATGGAGCTTACCCCCGACATGGTCTTTGAAAAAATGGTCGAGATGCTGAATCAGCGGCCTTTGGAAACGGCAAACTAATAAATTCCACGTTTCGTTATTCCCGCGCAGGTGGTGGGAAGTCGTGAGGAGCCATAACGATTCCCCTCTCCATTCAGTGAGAGGTTTGGATTCCCGCCTACACGGGAAAATGACATACTCATTTCTTTGCCGTTGCCGACGAGCCGGGAATCGCATTCTTGGCTAACGGTCGTGGCTTATTTTTTACACGGATTGCTTCTACGGTTATTTCGCTTTTTTATTTTTTGATGCTTTGAAAACATCCCTGATTATCTCGACCTTCAATCAAACAGAGTTTTTGAAGATCATTTTGGAAACGGCCTTCGAGCAAACGATGTTGCCCGATGAAATTGTGATTGCCGATGACGGTTCGCACGACGATACCGCTGAAATGATTCAAACCTTGGCGAAAACTTCGCCGACTTCCATTCTGCACGCTTGGCAACCGAACGAAGGATTTCGAGCGGCACGGTCACGGAACAATGGCATCGCTCTTTCATCGGGGGAATACCTTATCTTCTTGGACGGTGATTGTTTTTTGAATCCCTATTTTATTGAAGACCATTTGGGCTTCGCACTGCCCGGACAATTTGTCGGTGGCACTCGAATCAATATTTTACCGGCACGAAAAGAATATATTTTACGGACGCGGAACACAAAAATCTCCTGTTTCAGTTGGGGTACGCGCAAAAAACTGAACGCGATTCGCTCTGCATGGCTATCGCGGTTTTCCTATCGGGGCAAACTTGCGAGCGCGAACCTTGCGGTCTGGCGTCCTGATCTCGTTGCCCTCAACGGGTTTAACGAGCAATTTATCGGGCACGGAGGCGAGGATCACGACTTGACCCTGCGACTTGAAATGGCCGGCCTCGCGTCGCGTAAATTGCGGCATCTGGCCATGGCTTACCATTTTGCACACGCGAATCATCCTCACGGCGATGCGGTCCGCATCCGGGAAATTTTCGAGGAAACACGGCGTGAGAAGAAAATTCGTTGCGAGTTCGGCCTTGATCGTGCCGTGAATGCTCACACCGAAAAAGAAATCGACGGAAAACTTTGCACGGTACGATTCCAATGAACGCACAGGAACTCCGCAAAAAGCTCTGGGACTATGACCGCCTCTATCGAGATGGCAAGCCGGCCATTTCGGATTTGGAATATGACAAACTGCTACGGCGGCTCCGCGATATGGAAGAGTCGTCCGGCGAGCCTGTTCCGCCGGATTCGCCTACGCGGCGGGTTGGCAGCGACGCCGTATCAGGCTTGATTACCGTGCCTCACCGCGTGCCGATGTTGTCCATCGAAAATACGTACAGTATCGGGGAACTGCGAGAGTTTGGCAACCGCGTTCAAAAATTATTGGCCGACGATGAGCAGGCCGCCTGGATCGTGGAGTTGAAAATCGACGGCGTGGCGGCTTCATTGCTTTACGAGGAAGGCGTGCTCGTTCAAGGCCTGACGCGAGGCAACGGCGTGCTCGGCGATGATGTCACCCATAATATCCGCACGATTCGTGATATTCCGTTGCGGCTTGCGACACCCGAACGGCGAGTGCCAAGACTGCTGGAAGTTCGCGGCGAAGTTTACATGCGTAACTCCGATCTCGTTACGCTGAATGAACGCCAGAAACAGTCCGGTCTTGCGACGTATGCCAATACCCGCAATGTCACGGCGGGCAGCGTCAGACTTTTGGACCCTAAAATCTGTGCGGAAAGACCCCTGCGTTTTTTTGCGCACGGCGTCGGACTCTGTGATGGACTCGCGGCAACCAATCATTCTGATTTTCTGGAAGAACTGCAATCGCTCGGCATTCCTGTAACACCACACGTTCGACGTTTCGAGCACTTCGCCCAGGCCGCCGATTATTGCGAGGAGGTTTATGCGTCCGTCGACCGTGGCGGCCACGCATTCGATTTTACCGAACTTGATTTTGAATGCGACGGCCTTGTCCTGAAGCTGGACCGTTTCGATCTCCGCGAAAAACTGGGGGCCACGTCCAAATCGCCCCGCTGGATCATCGCCTACAAGGTCGAAAAATACGAGGCCGTGACCACGTTACGGGAAATTCGCGTCCAGGTCGGAAAAACGGGGACCGTCACGCCCGTAGCGGAATTGGAGCCGGTAGAACTGGCAGGTACGGTCGTTTCACGGGCAAGCCTTCACAACGCCGAAGAAATCCAACGCAAAGACATTCGCGTGGGCGATGTGGTCGTGGTTGAAAAGGCGGGAAAAATCATCCCGCATGTCGTTCGCGTTGAAAAACATTTACGCAACAAGATGCCGCCGGAGTATGTTTTTCCGAAAACCTGCCCCGCCTGCCACACCCCGCTGACCCAAGATGAGGGCGGCGTTTATATTCGCTGCAATAATCCGGCCTGCCCCGCGCAGATTAAGGAAAAATTGCGCTATTTTGCCGGTCGGAACGCTATGGACATCGAGGGACTCGGCGAGAAATTGATCGAACAGCTTGTCGACGGCGGCCACGTTCAGGAGTTGGGCGACCTGTACCGTCTCACCGAGGAAAAGCTGCTCGGCCTTGACCGGATGGGAAAAAAGTCGGCGGAAAAATTGCTGAATGCCATCGAACGCAGCAAAAGCCGGGAGTTTGCGAAACAATTGAATGCGCTGAGCATTCGGCACGTCGGTCGCAGTACGGCGAACGATCTGGCAAAGAAATTCTCCACAATTGATGAATTGCAAAAAGCCTCGCTTGAAGAATTGCGCAGGGCAACGTTGCTAAACGAGGAGAAGAAGAAAGACGACGGCGTTGTGGCCAAAAATGTGTTCCTTTTTTTTCACGAGGAGGCGGGCCAAAAACTCGTAGACGATTTGAAATCGCTGGGGCTTTTTTCCAATAATCCCATTTCCGCCGCAAAAACGCACCCGTCGTTGTTCGACGATGATTCTGCCACGGAACAAAACAACGGCGTTACAGAAACGCCGCTCCCCCTGTCGGGCATGACCATTGTGGTCACGGGCACGCTGGAACGTTTCAAGCGTAACGAGATTGAAAACGTGATTGAGCGGCACGGCGGTCGAGCATCTTCGAGCGTGTCCTCGAAAACGTCGTTTGTTCTCGTCGGCGCGGAACCGGGCAGCAAGCTGGCGAAGGCGGAAAAATTGGGCGTGCGCGTCGTTGCTGAAGGGGAATTTCTGACCATGATCGGCGAATGAACCCGGCTTCACTTGCCTCGCGCCGCTCCGTTCATTATGAGCGTTTTCATTTCCGCGACGGCCTCCTTGAGTCCCACGAAGACGGCGAGGGAAATGATTGAGTGGCCGATGTTCAGTTCTCTCATGTCGGCGATACCGGCGATGGGAAGTACATTGTGGTATGTCAGTCCGTGGCCGGCATGAAGTCTTACGCCTGCGGCGCATACCATTTCGCCGGCGCGGGCGATGCGTGCCAGTTCCGCCTCTCGCTCTTGATCGGTTTTCGCTTCGGCGTATCGGCCAGTGTGAAGTTCGATGGCCTGACAGCCCATCGAGATGCCGGATTCGATCTGCCGTGGGTCGGGATCAAGAAAAAGGCTCACCGCCACGCCGTCATCCTGAAGCTCTTTAACAATCCGCTTCACCGATGCCCACTGACCGGCCACGTCGAGTCCGCCTTCCGTCGTCACTTCTTCGCGTTTTTCCGGCACGAGCGTCGCTTGATCCGGCTTGATCCGACAGGCAATTCTCACGATTTCTTCCTCGCAGGCCATCTCAAGATTCAGCTTGCAGCGCACGGTTCGGCGGAGCAACTCGACATCCCGATCTTGGATGTGCCGCCGATCTTCGCGTAAATGCACCGTAATGCCATCCGCCCCACCGAGCTCGGCCAGCGTCGCTCCCCAAATGGGGTCAGGCTCGACCGTCTTTCGGGCTTGACGCAAGGTTGCAATGTGATCGATATTAACGCCGAGTTCAATCATTTTTGACCGTTTCGTTTCGTAGACTCCGTTCGACAATTCCGCCCCACAGAGGGTGTGGCTTCTTCTTGAAAGTTGCGAATGGCTTGACAATGGACAACGCTTTCATCATAATCGGCAAAGTGGTTGGCGCAAAGCCCATCTTCGCGCCGCCTTGGGCGGGGGCGGCTTATCATTACCGACACCTATTCCTTGCCGCGTGAAATTTGAGCGGTGCTTCCAACGCGACACTCGCGGCTGCGAGGCTTCCGTTGCCGCGCTCGTCCCCTCGGTTCATTTTTTGTGCGGAGCACAGTATGAAACATCGTAAACTCATTTGGTTGCTGGGAATCCTCTGCTTGCCGGCCCTGCCTCTGCTCGTTTTACCCTCAATTCCCGTCCTGCCCGCCGGGGCGCAAGGAACCGGAGCCATGCCGGGGCCTTTGCCGGGCGGCATTGTGGGGAGTTTGGGCGTTCAGGATGTCACTAGGGAATTCGACGAAAAAATCCAGTCTTTTTTCGATTTTCTCCGAGGCGGAAACACGGCGATGGCTTTTGACACGCTTTTGCAAAACAGTCCGCTCGGAGCTGTGACGGCCAGTGGGCAGATCACGGACATGCGTGCCCGATTTGAGGACACAAAAAGCAGCCTGTACGGCGATATTCTCGCTTGGGAAAAACACGGCACGAAACGCATCGGCGAAGATATTGCCGTTGTGCGCTATATCTTGAAATGCGAGAATTATCCGATGATTTGGACCTTCACGTTTTATCGCAAACCTACCACGACCAACTTGGTTTCGGTCACGACCGGCCCGAAGGCCACGACCAACTCTAATCCTTGGACCTTGATCGAAATGCGTTTTGATTCCAACCTTGATCTTTTGGCACTGTAAAGCCGATTATTTGTCGCCCCGCCAGAAAAATTTGGCCCGCAGGCACCGGTTCTGCCGGCCTTCCACTTTCCGCTTTCGATGAGTACGCAATGGCTCGCTTTTTAGCAATCGACTGGGACGACCGTGAATATCGGTATCTGCTCGCATCCGTCCAGAAGGGCGTTGTTTCCGTGCTGAAGGCCGGTCGTGCGTCCCTTGACGCCCCGGAACAATCCGATGAAGCCGGAAGAGTGGCCACGGAGCGCGCGGTGGCTCTGTCGCTCCGTAGGCGAATACGTGAGGAGCGGCTTGATTCATGCCCGCTCCTTATGGCTCTGGATCGAAGCCATATCGAAATGTTGTACGTGAATCTTCCTCCATGCAAGGAGGTGGAAATCCCGGTGATGCTGAAAAATCAAGTGTTGCGAGAATTGCCGAGTTTTTCCGATTATGACCCTTTAGATTATCTTTCGCTCGGCAACCGTGTAGACGAAGGCCGAAAACTTCTGGCCCTGACCATTCCGATGTCGTTTCGGCAGAGTTTGAAGCGGCACTTTCGTGCCGCCGGCCGTACACCGCAGCGAATCGGGTTCCGTGCCGTTTCTGCGGCGGAATTGGTCATTCACTGCGGGCTTGCCCCGGAACAATTCGAGCAGGGCCTCGTGGTCAACGTGGTGGGTAACGAAGTCGATCTCGTACTTCTTGAGGGAAGAGAGTTTGTATCGATCCGCTCTTTCCGCCTACCGGAACAGTTGGCGTTTCTTGAAATTGTGGATCGTATCGCCGACGAAATTCGCCGCACGCTGGCACTGAGCCTCGAACCGTCCGGCAGTGGGGCCGTCGTGAAGATTTTTCTTTTCGGCGGTCAGGACGATTGGACACCGCTTGTTGAAACGCTCCAAAAGGATGCTCTCGACGTCTGTCTGCTCAATCCGTTTTCGCCGACGGGTCAAGACGTGCCCATTATTGTTCGACCGGCAAACTTCCAGACCCCGGAAATACCCGGCGCATTTGCCCCGCTTATGGGAATGCTGCTCTCGCAGTTGCCGGGGCGCAAGAATCGCATCGATTTTTTGCATCCGAAGGAAGCAGCGAAGCCCGCAAATTACGTGCTTGCTTCGTTGCTGGGCTTGATTTTTCTAGGCATTTGCGCCTACGGACTTTTTGCTTGGAACCAAAAAGTCATCCAGTCCATGGAAACGGAGCTTGCCAAAGTCAAAGTGGAGCATGCACAGGTTGCCGCCCAAGTACAGGAAATCTTGCCACGCTGGAATGTGCTGAATCAAACGCGAATATGGGAATCGCAAAACGTCTCGTGGCTGGATGAGTTGCGGGTGCTGTCGCTGCTGATGCCCGGCGAGCAAGACATTGTGGTGACGCAGATGTCGTTTACTGGCCCGATCAACAACGATCCGCGCATGCGCAGCATGGTCCAAGTGCGAGGTCTTGTGCGTGACCCGACCGTGCTTTGGAAACTGCAAACGGATTTACGCAACCAAGGCTATTTGATGCAGAACCCGAATCCTGCCGCCAACCCGGCGGGCGGTGGCTATCCTTGGCAGTTTCAGACGGCGATTTATAGAACGAGATAGGGAAGTCCGTCAAATCCCCGCTCCCTGATTCGGGTATTCGTCTTTCCTTTCGTTTTTTTGGAACAGGAAAACGCAGCAGTGCCGGCCCTCTTGAGCGCGGTGGGACACCAACGACACTTTCATGTCGTCGCCGCAAAGCCTTTGTACGTAAAGTAAATGAATGCGGCAGATCGAACCTGTTTCCTCAACCATGTTGGCAAACGGGCAGCTCAGGATGTGGACGGCCGTGGAATCCTCATATTCCTTCATCTCGGCCAGTCGCCCCTGCCTCCAGAGGAGGTCCAGCATTTCGCGCAGCCGCCCTTGAGGTGTCTTGCCCGCGAGCTGCCGTTCGTAAAATTCGGCCAGCCTATCGGCCACCTCCCGCCTGATCGATTCCAGCGTTTCCGTCCCAACCTGATTCTGAATGCAGGGCACAAGATGTCCTGTGAGCTTTCAAACAAATCCCGCATGGCCTTTTTTGTCACTGAAAACAAATATCGCGGCCTGCCACGGCCGGTGTTTTTTTCCAATGCCCGGTCAACATAACCGATGTCCACGAGATTGTTAAGCTCGTGCGTGATGGCCGCTCTGGCCACATTGAGTGCTTTCATCATGGCCGTGATCGTTTGCGGCGGCTTGCCGATAAGAAAGTGAACGATACGGACTCCCGTTTCGCTGATGACGGGACAAGGAACGCCAAACGCTTTTAGTGGGCCGGCATCGCCGGACTCATCGTCTACAGGCGGTTTGGCAGATGAATAACCCGTCCGTTTCAAGGATTTTTGCCCATTTTTTTTCATCACCATATCTGTCCTCCACGAAAAAAACGCCAGATACTGCCCTCCGTATTAAAATTGGGCCGCAGCGGTGATCGTGCGCAGTGCGCGCCACCGGCCCAAGGATAGCGAGGGAAGGAACGATACCACAGTTTGCGGAGTTTTCTAAATATCGTTGCGAGTGTTCAGATTCTACCACCTTTTTTACAAAAATCTACCATAAAATGCCGTCTTCCCACAAAAAATGGTACAATGCGGTACGGATTATATGATACGGGTCATGTAATCCGTACCAAAATGGCCAACCAATCCGACTTTTCCCATGATGCGAACTCTCTTCCTCTTGTCGAACATTATTTTGCTATCGTCCGCGATTTTTGCCCAGTCCCCTACACCGTCACGCGAAATGCTTGACCAAGTGGTTCGGCTTAGGACACGGCATGTGCCGTTAGTGGATTACCATATTCACCTTCGTGGCGGCATGAATGCCGAAAAGGCGTTTGATTGGGAAAAGAAAAGCGGCGTCAAGAGTGGTGTGCTGGAAAATTTGGGCCAAGGTTGGCCATTGTCGGACAATGAAAAATTGGCTGATTTTATCAAGGAAGCGCGAAAATTTCCGGTGCTCGTGGGCATTCAGGTCAATGACCGCGATTGGTTCAAGGTGATTTCCGAAGACAACGTTGCCAATCTCGATTACGTCTTGGCCGATACGATGATTATGGCCGGGGCGGAAGTGATGCCGGGAACGAACGGCAAGCCCCAAAAACTGTGGCTCGAAAACGAATACACGATCAGTGACGAAAAGGCTTGGCTGGATCGTTATTTTGAGCATTGCATGACGGTCGTGAATGAACCGATAGACATCTTGGCCAATCCGACTTGGCTGCCGCCGCGCATGGAAAAGTATTACGACGCATTTTGGACGACGGAACGAATGGAACAATTGATCGACGCCGCCGTGAAAAATGAGGTTGCGCTGGAAATTCAGACCACGTCGACATACCCACGCAAGAAATTTATCGAGCTTGCCCGAAAAAAGGGGGCGAAACTGACCATTGGCCGGAACAATTTCGATGACCACACCGACGAACTGAAACGCTCGCTTGATCTGCTCGAAGAACTGAAAATCAAACCGCAGGAAATGTTCGTTTTGCCGGAATAAAAAGAGGGATTAAGCTCTAAAAGTGCGTCTTCAACCTGCCCCGCCGCTTCGGGGAGCCGTGGCCGATGGAAACTCCGTTACTCGACTTCGCCGCTCACGACGATTTCCCCGATCATCCGCTGGTCAGGGAAGTTGGCAAGGATGTATGTGTTTCGACCGGAGTCGATACGGATGGTTTTGTCGTACTCCAAGCCGGTTGCCGCCGATAACGCAATCGTGTGATTTCCGGCAGGCAATTCGATTCGCGTCACTTGAATTTCCGCGGGTAGCAAACTCCAGCAACGGGTGTCCGCCGTTTCCATCGCTTCCCAAACCCTGCCGCCCGCCGCGATCAGCAGGCCAAGCCACTCATTCGTGTCCAATGCCTCCTGAGCACCGTAACTGACGCCTTTTTTGACCGCCCGGCGGATCATCGCTCGGGCCACGATTTGCGGTTTGACGGCCTCGAACTGCTCTTCGGCCATGCGTCCGATGTCCACCAGCGTCTCCGTTTGCGTCAGAATCTTGCCGTCCACCGACACTCCCAGTGCCGAAACGGCCCCACGCGGTCTGACCACCACGGGAATCAGCACCGGGGCCACGCCCAGCGGAATCGCGCGGCTGGAAGCCATGTTCAAAAAAATCGAGGCCCAGAGTTGCGCTTCCTGGCCTGCCTCGCAATTTTGTTGCAATTTGTAAGGCCCCGCGCCAACAAGCCCGAAAACATACACCACGCCGTGGCCGGACGCGCAGGGCACGCCGGTTTTTGCCCGATGCAAATCGCGTTTTCCCTGCGTAAAATTCGGTTCCCAAACGC
>QMCD01001517.1_pt1 | contig 14011 bp, 11 predicted proteins | sample 1821841 | NCBI WGS metagenome assembly QMCD01 (sample SAMN01991225, study PRJNA193472) | Termite gut metagenome, whole genome shotgun sequencing project. | isolation source: worker | host: Macrotermes natalensis | reverse complement strand
TCTCATCGGCGGTATGCCTGAGGTTGTATATTCCGCATTTGACAAACGGCAAGGTGAAAAATTGCCGCTAGCAAATACACGCATTTTACAAAACACTATTAACGATGCCTATATAGCCGATATGACCAAGTATGCAGGCTCATTAGACGGAGCGAAGATACTTAATGTCTGGCGAGGCATTCCCGAGCAGCTCGCAAAAGAGAATCATAAATTCCAATATACGACAATCGACTCTTCTGCCCGTGCACACCAGTACGAGGCTCCCATCAATTGGCTTCACGCCGCCGGACTGATTACTCCTTGTTACCGAATCAGCGAGGGTGTAGCTCCGCTCAAAGCATTCATGCAACAAGATTACTTTAAGCTCTATCAACTCGATGTTGGGCTTCTAACATGCCAATACGCTGCAGAGCCTCAAGATCTTGAACCTGAATCAAACAAAGCTGCCCATTTTAGAGGAGGTGTTGCTGAGAATTACGTCATGCAACAACTTGTGGCGTTGGGTATTGAAGCATTTTATTGGGGCACAGCGAGTAAGTCGGAAGTGGAATTTGTTTTTCGCAACACCGAGGGAGAAGTCATACCTATCGAAGTAAAATCCGGCAAAAACGTTACCGCTCGAAGCCTTGAGGCATATCGCAATGCGTATAAACCCGCTTATGTCATAAGAGTCTCTGCAAAGAACTTCGGATTCGAAAGAGGTATAAAAAATGTGCCACTCTATGCTGTATTTTGCATAGAGTGATTATCGCACGTTGTTCAAATACCATTAGAGATGATACTACATTTGCTCCGGTGCGCTAACTCCTAAAAGCGATAGCACTAATGCCAGCACGCTTCGAGTTGCATCAGCTAAATAGAGCCTGGCTTGAGTTAATCCTTTGTCTTCGCTGATGACCTTGCAGCGTGTATAAAATGAGTGAAAGTTGGTGGCCAGTTGCTCTGCGTAGTGTGTAAGGCGAAAAGGTGCATAGTCGCGTGCTGCGCTCTCAACAACTTCGCTAAGCTTAGAAAACGTGCGTGCCAGTTCAAGCTCGGACTCATCGTTAAGCAGGCTTAAATCAGCGTTGACCAGAGTGCTAAGATCAATGTTTTCTGCTGTGGCTTTGCGAAGTATTGAGCATATCCTGGCATGGGCATATTGCACGTAATACACAGGGTTGCTGGCATCTTGTTTTTTGGCAAGCTCTATGTCAAAGTCAATGGCTTGTTCAGTGGAGCGCGACAGCATCAGGTATTTTGTTGCATCTGCTCCTACCTCATCTACCAGTTCGTCAAATGTGATCATTTCGCCGGTACGCTTAGACATGCGCACTGCCTCGCCATCCCGAAACAGGTTTACCAGCTGCCCGAGCACGATGTCTAGCTTTCCGCCATGACCAAGCGCCTCACAGGCAGCTTTCATCCTGGGAATATAACCGTGATGATCTGCGCCCCAAATGTTTACCAGATACTCACTGCCTCTTTCAAACTTGGTCAGGTGATAGGCAATATCCGGAGCAAAGTACGTGTATGAGCCATCAGCCTTTATCAATACACGATCTTTATCGTCGGCAAAATCGGTGGTTCTAAACCATGTTGCTCCATCTTTTTCGTAGAGGTATCCAGCTGCATCCAGACGTGCCAACATATCTTCTACAGCACTTAGCTCACTGATAGGATCCTTTTTATAAAGCGACCTTTCCGAGTACCAGGTATCAAAAGGCACATTGATCTTTTTGCATAGTGACTTCATTTGATCGAGCATCATCTCATAACCACGCTCGCGAAAATGCTCCAAACGTGCTGGGCTGTCTTCCAGCCACTTTTTGCCATCTTCGTCATAGATGCGCTTGGCTATGTCGATCACATAAGCTCCGCCGTAAAACTCTTCAGGGGTCTCGTTTTCATGCCCACAAAGTTCCAGGTAGCGGTAAATGATAGACTCGCCAAAGACATCCATCTGGTGCCCGGCATCGTTGATATAAAACTCCCGCGTTACCTGCCACCCAACGTGCTCGCAAACATTGCATAAGGCATTGCCAAGCGCCGCCCAACGTCCGTGACCAACATGCATCGGACCGGTTGGATTGGCTGAGATAAACTCGATGTTTACAGACTTTGCCTTGGTTGTGGAATCTTCTTCGCCGGTCCTTTGGCTGCCAAAGTTGTTACCTTGTTCTCGAGCGGTGCGGATAACGCCCTGCAGGGCAGCGGCACTCAAACGCAAGTTGATAAAGCCGTGACCTGCGATCTCAACAGCTGCTATTTCGTTGCTAACGCGAATATGCGCCGCTATTAGCTCGGCTATCTCACGCGGAGAACGCTTTGCTTCTTTGGCGAGCCTAAGCGCCACAGTGGTTGCCCAATCTCCATGTTCCGGGTCGCGCGGACGCTCAACAGCCGGTGGCGGCGTATTATCAAGCTCCAGATCACCATTCTCGATTGCGGCTTTTATTGCCCATAAAACTATGTTTTCGATGGTAGTGCGCATATTTTCTCCATAAGGTTTGTGCTGTGACAACCAGTTACAATAATTCAGTCTTGCAAATATATTTTCGTGTTTACTCAGCCACTTGCAACTTCATGATTGATTCAAATTGCAACAACTAAGTAATGATGTTTTGAACCAAAGATTATAGCCCAAATAAGTGTAATTCATGTGATAATGTATTCAACAACACACAGATATGTAGAGAGGAGGGAATATGTCTGAGTTACCATGGTTTTGGATCTGGCTAATTCTTGCCGCAGCTCTCTATATTGGCGAAATGATAACGTTAACATTCTTTATGCTCCCCTTTGGAATAGGTGCCACAGCTGCCTTCGTATCGGTATTATTTGGCGCCGAGCTTTGGCTGCAATGGACACTGTTCATCGTGGTTTCTGCCGTGTGCCTATTTTTCCTGCGCCCGGCGTTTAAGCGCCTTGTACACAAGGCTGACCCGGCAAAAGTTGGCGTTGATCGCTTGATCGGTATGACGGGCACAATTATCGAGGGAAACGCTCCCTCCGGCGAAATGCGCGCACGTGTTTCCAGAGAGGTCTGGAATGTCGCGACAGAAACAGGCGAGACATTTACAGTGGACACTCCGATAAAAGTATTACGAGTTGACGGAGTGCATTTAATTGTCGAGAAAGCTGAAGGCGCCTAGTTGCATTTGGCTTTTTTAATTGGGGTTTATGCTTAACCTTGGCTTATTCTTTGCATAAACAGATGGGGTTATGGCTGTCCTGCAGGGGTTTACAGAAAGGAAATCGTTATGCCTGATGAATTATTAACCGTTACTGTTGTCGGCGCGGTCATCGCAATCGTGCTTTTAGTATTTGTGATACGTTCGGTGCGGATCATCCGTCCACATGAAAAAGGTGTTGTGGAGCGCCTGGGTAAGTTTCTTACCGTATGGGAACCCGGTTTGCATCTGCTGATACCGTTTATCGATCGCGTAACTAAGGCTGATATGCGCGAGAACGTAGTGGATGTACCGCCACAAGAAGTTATTACGAAAGACAACGTTGCTGTTACCGTTGATGCAGTTGTGTACTACGAGGCAACCGACCCATTTAAGCTCATCTACAATGTTACTAACTTCTATCTGGCAGCAACCAAACTTGCTCAAACCAATCTACGTAATGTTATTGGTGAGATGCAGTTGGACGAGTCGCTTACTTCTCGTGAAAAGATCAATATCACTTTGCGCGATATTTTGGATGAAGCGACCGACAAATGGGGCGTTCGCGTGGTTCGTGTTGAGCTTCAACGAATTGAACCACCGGCAGACGTTACCCAAGCCATGCACCGCCAGATGAAAGCCGAACGTGATCGTCGCGCTATGATCCTTGAAGCCGAGGGAGACAAGGCTGCTGCTATCGCTCGCGCCGAAGGTACCAAACAAAGCGAAATTCTCGAAGCCGAGGGTAAGGCGACAGCAATCAAAGAGATCGCCGATGCTGAGAGAGCCCAAAAGATCCTTATTGCCGAGGGTGAAGCCCAAGCTATCCGCAATGTCTTTAGCGCCATCCACGATGGAGGCCCAACAAAAGACCTAATCACCGTACGCTACCTAGAGACTCTAAACCAAATAGCCGATGGCAACGCCACCAAGATATTTTTACCACTGGAAATGCAAGGACTTGCCACCGCCGCCGGAACAATAGGCGAAATGTTGGAGTCTACTATGAAAACAGAGCCAAGAGTTTAAGGAAGTACCAAAGGAAGTACCGATTTAATCATTGCACGTCATCTTGCGCAACAAAAGCCGGAGTCTATTGTCCAAGTTCTATTGGTGTAGGCTCCGGTTTTACATATCCTTTGCCATCAAAGATGTCCAACGCCCCCTCAAGTCCTTTATACTCTTCGCGAGTTGCATCGTTAACCTGCACATGACAGTGATTGCCGGGGTCTTCAATCGCCGTAAAGTTTGACAAGTTGTTATCGATCACATCGCCGATGCTTTTTACGGTGCCGATACGAGTGCACCCGCCCACTACTTTATCCCCCACATTGACCATGAGATTATCCACATGTAAAACAACTACATCGAGATTTGGATGGTTCGGAGATTGAATGTGAATCTCTAGGTCCTGCATTTGCTCAAATAGCGTGTACTCTTTGATCCTTACTACCGTACCGGTTATTGGGGCGTAAGCGTATTTTCCAGCTGTGGCTCCGGTATCAACCGCAGTCATCTCCGCACCCTCTGAAAACATTCTCCAAGTGCTAAAAGATTCAGCAACGAGCGGAACTTCTCCGTATGGCTGGTCTTCGTACGGGATGTGATTTGTTCCTTGCGCTTCTGCAACAGCATCCGCATCCACCATTGTGACCAGCGGCGTTAAAGGTAGTGACGTGTCGTATGAAGCCTGATGAAATTCAATTTCGGTGATGTCACGCGGCACGATTGGCACATGGATCATCAGTTCGCCATAGCTGGCAAGAAGTGGTGTGGGCAGATACTTGGCATCGGGGTCATCTCTGGAAGCACCAAGATTAACGGCTTCGTAAACTCGTTTTTCTTCCTCCGTGGGTTCAGGTTTTTGAGTAATCGCTGCTTCAAGCTTAGTAATAGCAAATTGGGAACTTGCGCGCGAATTGATGTTATTGAGTAGCTGGAATAGCAGCAGCAGTAATACGATAACGATAACTGCCCCTGCGGTACAAAGAACTACCCAGCCAATTGCTGATTTTTGTTTTTCCGGCGCAGTGTCTTTCACTACTGCTTGATTCTCCCGCTTATCCATCATAGAAGAATTGTAAGGTACTTGCTTTAAATACGCTAGATGTTGTGGGCGCGTTACTGCCAGTGGCGCACCATACAGATGTTTGGCAAAAGATCATGCCGCCCTTGCATTGTCGTTAATCTGCTTAATGACCTCACGCAAGCCCGCAAAAGTATTTGGATCAAAAAGTTGAGCAAAACTTCCCTGAGTATTAAACGGTGGACGCTGTAATACTTTTAAATCCTTCATCAGCCCATTTTTTACGATATACTCCACCACTAGCTCCACAAAATGCATTTGTTTTGAGTTTAGCTGCACAGAGTTTAAAAACTGAGAAAACGCTTCATTGGCAGCCTGCTTGCTTAGCCCAACTACTGAGCGCACCAGCTCTCCGATAGGCAAACTACCATAATTCTTTTCATATTGCTCCTTGGTACCAAGTTCGCGCCAAAAGAACTGCTCGAGCTTATGGATTTCGCTTAGAGTAACTTTTTGGTTGTTCTTAATCTTGGCAATTATGGGGTCATCTTCATGTTGGTGAAGATGCCACTCAACACTGCGTCTATAGTTTTCTAAAGTTATACCCATCCCCTCGCCAGGCTCCACTGTGATATCCAGTATCTCGTCAGTGAAGTCAGTTTCATACAAACGGCGCTCATCATAAGGTATAAATGTTATCAGTTCGCGCAGGCGCAGACGTAGATCTTCAAAGCCCAAAACATCTATCCTGTCCAGATATGAGTTGTTGAGTATTTGCGTTATCAACTCTTTTTGCTGCATGACTATGGGTAGCGTTCCAAGACGCGATAAGGCGTTAGCTTTTTTGAGCAAATCATTTTTTGCTCGAGAGTAGGGTTGCTTTCTGAGAGCCGCCAACTCGATCTGGTAGACAAGCATATCAAACCTCAAGGCAAAGGGGTCATCGGTTGATGGGGTTATGAGTGGAGCAACGTGGGTCTTGATTTGCTCAATATCATCTGTGCTGAGCAGAGCATAGCCTTCTAAATCAACAAATTTATCTACTGCTCTCAAATGTTGTCGCACATCAAACGCATCTCTATTTAATGCAGACACCTGACCTTGTAAGTCTTTGACAAGCTCTTCGCGAAACTCACGCAACTCATCCGTTTGGTTATGTAAATCTTGAAGCTCCATTGCGATGCTTGCCTTAACTACAAACATCTTTTCTTGAAGCGTCTGCTCAATACCCGGTTCCTTGTCTTTAGTGTTCGCTTTAAAAAAGTCAAAGTTACCGCAAAGATCAAATATGTAAAAACCGTCTTTATCTGTGCCGTCTATTAATCCCGGGCAAAGCCGCGTACCTCGACCCACCATCTGCCAAAACTTGGCGCGACTCATAACTTTTTTAAAGAATACTAAGTTGAGTATCTCAGGAACATCAATGCCGGTATCAAGCATGTCAACCGATACAGCAATTTGCGGCATTTTTGAAGCGGTGCCAAAATCGTCGATCAGTGTTTGGACATAGTTGATAGTGTTATCGATGACCTGGCAGTAATGACTGTCGTAGTCCGGGTACTCTTCGCCCCAAATACGTACAATCCTCTCGGCGTGATTATGATTTTTAGCAAAGATGATAGTCTTGCCGATCTTTGTTCCGTAATCGATGTGCAACCCCTTGTTCATAAGAGTGCTAAACATTTTGCATATCGTATCCCGGTTAAAAACCCACTCATTTAAAGCATTGGAATCGATGAAAGCCGGTAAAGTATCGCTGTCTTCATCTGTAAATGTCTCTTCATAAATTGCCTGATCTTCGGCTGATAAATCATCATAAACAATGCCTTGCTCCATAAACTTCAAACTGGTCTTGATTGTAGAGTAGTTGACCAAATAGCCGTCTGTTACTGCTTGATCCAGCTCATAACCGTAGGTAGGAATCTTATCAGCAAGATCAAAAAGTGAATATGTATTCTTGTCGATCTCAGCTTTTGGCGTTGCTGTTAATCCCACCAAGAATGCATCAAAGTAGTTGAAGATGTTTTGGTATTTTCGATAGATGCTGCGATGTGCCTCATCGACAATAATCAAATCAAAATGTCCAACACTATATAGTTTTCCACCATCTTCATCGCGTGCATCATCTATGACAGACATCATCGTTTGATAAGTTGAAAACACTATTCGGGCATTGGCATTTTCCTTGTCCTTGACCAAATTACACAATGTAAGTTGATCGCTCATGTGATTGTAAAAGCTGCGATGCGCTTGAGTTACCAGTGCGTTGCGGTCTGCCAAGAATAAGACGTTTTTCACCCATCCATAACGTATTAAAACATCAGCAAGGCTGATAGTGATTCTGGTCTTACCGCTACCTGTTGCCATAACCAAAAGTGCCTTGCGACGATTTCGTTCGCTAAAAGAGTCACAAACAGCCTGGATCGCTTCTTTTTGGTAATAGCGATTTGTGATGTTGTCATCTATCTGTACGCCTAAAAGCGGTTTTCTGTCGCGCATTAGATTGAACTCTTTTTCCAGGTCACGCCTGGAATAGATAAAACTCACTTTGCGCTCAGGATAATGTTGATCATTCCAAATACGTGTCTCGTATCCGTTGGTAAGGAATATGATCGGTCGACGACCAAATTTCTTCTCCAGATAATCCGCGTAAAGTTTTGCTTGCTGACGGCCTTCCTCCAGATTGTTGCTGGTTCTTTTTGCCTCAACCACAGCTAGAGGCAACTTGTCGTCACCAAAAAGCACATAATCTGCCTTGCCAACGCCTGCCTTGTTGGACATCTCATCAATTAGATATTCATCAACCCAGTTTTTACCCTTGATCCATCCGGCATCTTGAAGCATGTTGTCAATATATGCTTCGCGCGTTTGTTTTTCAGTCAGATCCGGCTTAGGTGTTACAAACGGAATTGCTGAGCGATCCTCACGTCGCTTACTAAGCTCTTCGCGCAGCGAAGCGTTCTCTCTTTTTAGCTTGTTTAGATTGATCTGAAGCTGCTCGTCTGCTTTAGCTTGGCGAACCAATTCATCCTGTTCAGCTTTTGTTGCCGCTGCTTTTGCCACGTTTTTTAAAATGCCACTGTTAAAGATTGGAGTTTCATACTTCTTCGCATAGTTAAAAGCCACAAAATCTAAGAAGTCAAACAAGTATTTGATACCCTGCGTTGCTTGTGCTGTTGAGATCGTGTTTTGTGTGTGGCTGGCGTTATTACCAAGTTTGCGGAGAAAACTGAGCTTTCCGTTCATGCCCGAGGGCAGGATATCGTTAAAGTCGCTGCTTTCTATGAGTGCGAACAATCTGTCGTCGTATGGCATCGTTAAGGCGCTGTCGACACTATAAACCCACTTTACAGCCGCCTCCATCGCACTTCTGCACATCAAAGCGCAGGCTTTTGTACTAGCTGAAAAGACCAGCTCGGCTTCCTTTGCAATCGAAGCAAAAGAAGCAAACTGTGAATCTGCATCTAAAAAGTCAAAATTAGTCACAAATCATGTCTCTCCAGCGCCGTTTATAACAAGTAATGCATATTTGCATTATAGTGCGCATTTATCGATTTGTAATTATATTTTAAGCTTATATCGGACAAATGAGAGCTTTGCAGCATAGCAGAAGTTTAATTATACATGCTTAAAGTGGTATATATGCCTTTGCACCTACACTGTTATTAAGTATCTGCCAAAAATTGACGGGAAAGCACGAATTGTACTGCACCCACGAAGCTTATAGTGCGGTTTTTTCATGTTTAATTATGTGGATATGCCACTAGGTCGTACTTTCCTGTCAATTCTTGACAAGGTCTTTGTGTTTTAGTAGCTACCTTGTTGTTGACTATAAATCTGGCTGTTAAACAAACCTTGTGTCTTAGACCTAGCCTCAAGCATTGTCTGATAAGCAAGTGTCTTTTTGATCCACCAATAAACTAACCGCCACATAACTGTTTTTCCAAGGGTTTCGAAATGCCAACATCAGTGCGTCTTACACCGGAACTAGAAGATAGGCTTTCTCGCTTAGCTGATGTGACCGGACGAACAAAAGCTTATTACATCAAAGAGGTTGTCAGCTCCTCTATTGATCGAATGGAATATGAGTACGGAATCATGAAAGACTTTGAAGACTATCGCGCCAGTCGATTAAAATCACTTTCTTCTGATGAAGTGGATGAGTTGCTTGGCTTTAAAGATTGAGTAATTGCCATATTAGCCAAAGTATTTTTGCATCAGTGAGTCTTTGAGTAGCTCTAGTTTTTCCAATGCTTGCTTAACTTCAGATTTCGATTTGTCGACTTGTTTGACGAAGTCGGCGAATTGGTTTTGGAGATGCAAAGGTGGCAGTGGAATTAAAAACTGTTTAGCATCACAAATATTAACATGAGGCACCGTAGCTCCTATGTTCTTCGAATCTGCTTGCCTCTTTACATAATCAGATCTTATGGCTTGATGCAAAAATTCAGACGTACACTTCTTGGTGTCTGGGCGAAACAACATAACTCTCTGCCCCAAGCAGAAGTCACTTCCAGGTGGCAAGATAGCTGCCTCTCCATAAGTTCCCTCACGAGCGTAGACGATGTCTCCCGGCAGAGGTGTAATTCTCTTTGTTCGCTCAAGATACTCATCCTTCGAAACATACCTCATGGTATGCCAGCTTATTGCCCCGCTTTTTAGTTCAGATGTCCTAATCGCTGGGTAATCCAAATTTCTACCCGTGTACTTAGGAGTTGAATGTGGGCAATCCACAATTTCCTTGCAGACACTATCAAGTGTCACAGTATCAGAGTCGCAATCCCCAAACATCTCGACAAATCGAGATTTAATCTAGGCGATAAACCGTTTGTGAGATAACTTTACATTGTTTTGGTTAACCATTGCGTATTGCATAGTTGTATCTATTTGCTGATGACCTAAAAGGTGTTGTACTTGCTCAATGGGCATGCCCTTATCAATAGCCCGCGTGGCCAAAGTCCTTCGGAATTTATGAGGATGAACTTTTGACATGCCAAGTTTGCGTCCGAGATTTCTGATGCGAATCTCTACTCCACTGATTTCAAGACGCTCATGTGGTTTTAGCAAAGACACAAATAGTGCCGGATTGCTGTCTTCGCGCATTTTCAGATATCTTTGAAGGTGTATTTTAGTTCTTGCGTCAAAATAGACAATTCGCTCTTTTGACCCCTTGCCCAAAACAACACATTCTCTCTTAACAAAGTCAATATCATTGATGTCGATCCCAACCAGTTCACCAACACGAATACCTGTTGAAGACAGTATATAGATCATCGCAAGATCACGATCCGAGGTACAATTATCTCTCAATAACTCCAGCTCTTCATCGGTGTAGGTTTCTTTAACCGTTTTACCACATTTGACTTTATGGATTCTGCGTGCGGGACTTTTTATGATGTAATTCTCATCTTCTAACCACGAAAAGAATGTTGAGATAATACGTCTAATATTATCGAGCGTAACTTTTCCGGTTCTCCCGCCGCTCTGATACTCTGCCAGATAGCACCGAAGATCGTCAGTGGTTACATGCATGACATCCTTATTACTCCATTTTAAGTAATTACCCAATGTGGAGTAATAATACGACAGTGTTTTCTCCGAACAGCCCTCCACATGCTTTGCAGCTACAAAAGACTCCAGCACTTTAGAGTTATCTATGTTTTGAAAACTACTCGTCGAACCACCGGCAAGTTGACTAATTGTTACACCAAACAAACAATTTTCTAATACTTGATGCAAGCTCTTCATTTGCGCATTATCTAAAACATGTAACATCCCTTGCTCAATAGCAACCATAAGCTTTTCTTTCATAACTCCCCCTTACTTGTCGTGTATGTATTTAACAATAATGCATCATTATTGAGGAAAGTTCATGTATTTAGCGACATGAATACAAAGAAAACTCGGACTATAAAAGCCTAAGAATTTTTACACGCCAGTAAGACTTGAGAGTTATTCATATAAATAAAAGTCTTGGACACCACAGTAAAGCAGAAGCTTGATCATGCATGTAAGGTGTATATTCGTCTGAGTAGCAAATTGTCAAAAGCGAGGTGACAGCATGAATGACTCTGTTATCCTTGAAGAAATTAAAAGAGTGCCGCCCGAGAAACTACCATCTTTGATGGATTGCATTAGGTTTCTTAGTAGCGAAAAATGCAAAATCAATAACAGCGAACATGCTGAATACGGAAGCTTTTCGTCAGGCGAGGAAGCTGACTCATGGTTAAGCTAGGCAAGAAAGAGAAGCTGGTCTGCCCAGGCAAGAGGATTGGCAGATTAGAGAGCTTTTGCAAACACTCTTCTCTGATGAAAGCTCTTGGCAAACTTGATAAACGCGCGCCGAAAGTGTAAAGATTTTTACACTTTCATAGAATTTTGATGAAACGTGTAAAATTTGGTACTATAATTTTATATGTTTTTACCAAAACCAAACGAAACCGAAAGTTTTTACATGTCATACATCACGCTAAAAAAAGCCTTCTATAACCCGAATATCGATGCTAACGCTTTGTATAAAGATCGCTTCGGCGCAAGTAACGCAATTCATTTGGACATAAGTATTTCCGGAAATCCAGCCTTTTTTATTTTAGAGGAATCGCTATATGCTCACATGTTGCGCATTACACAAGCCGACAAGAAAATTTTATCCTTGACACTCCAGCTGCCCGGAAAAGCTATACAGCAATTCACTGAGCGCACTCTTATTGATGAAATTGTATTAACGAATAATATTGAAGGAGTTAATAGCTCCAGACGAGAAATTGAAAACATCCTTAAGAATCTTGAAAAACGAGATAAGCGAAACAGGTTTTTTGGAATTGTTAATAAATATGTTTTGCTTACACAAAAAGTTGAAACTCCACTTAATACTCCTAAAGACATCAGGGCAATTTATGATGACCTTGTTTTAGACGAAGTAGTTTCAAGTAAAAAAAATAATACTCCGGATGGAAAGCTGTTTAGAAAAAATTCAACCAGCATATATAACGCTGCCGGACAAGAAATCCACCGAGGTATTGATGGCGAACAAAAAATTGAAAACTATCTATTACAAACACTTGGTTTTCTAAAGAACTCCAGTATTGAACTACCCATACGAGTGGCAATTGCCCATTATCTGATTGGCTATATTCACCCTTTCTATGACGGCAATGGAAGGCTAAACAGATTTATCAGCAGTGCGCTACTTTTAAAAGAATATGAGCCGCTTGTAGGAATAAGACTCTCATATGCAATTACGCAGTCAATTGATAAGTACTATAAGGGATTTGATGCGTGCAATGATGTCCTGAACAGAGGGGATCTTACGCCTTTCTTGTTTATGTTTCTTGGCATCATCAAAGAAGCTGTTGATGATATCGTTAAGGTTCTTACCGAGAAGAGAGATTTACTTGAACTCAATCGCCAACGGCTGGAACGCGTAGATGATATCAGTAATGATCGCCATGTATTAGAACTTGCCGATCTCTTGTTGCAGGCACGCATGTTCTCCGGCACCGGTGTCACAATAAGTGAACTTATGGATATATGTGACATATCGCGCCCGACAGCAATGAAGCGCTTGGAAAGAATAAATGCTGCCCGATTGCTACAGCGTGAGAGGATGGGGCGTGAGGCCCACGTGCAGATCGATCTTGATGCACTAGCCAATATGGCGAGATGAGTGTTTGTTAACCAAAGTACTTCTGCATCAGTGAGTCTTTGAGTAGCTCTAGTTTTTCCAATGCTTGCTTAACTTCAAATTTCGATTTGTCGACTTGCCTCACAAAATCGGTGAAGAGGGTTTGAAGGTCAAGGGGAGGGAGTGGAATCTTAACTTTCTTAAGGTCAGTCAGGTTTAGCGTCTTTTGCGCAACCCCTTTTACCATGCAGTCAATCTGACTTCTTACATTATCGTTTAGTATTGCAGCATGAAGGTATGTGCTACTTACCACATCGTGCTTAGGTTTTAGGTATGCAATATGTCTTTGAAAGCAAAACTCTGTGTCCAATTTCACAATGGCAGGGTTACCGTATGATCCAACTGTCGTTACCAGCAAGTCACCTTTTTCTATCGGTGTTCTTTTTATTAACACCTCATAATCTTCATGAGAGATGAACTTTTTTGTTTGATAATTTATCTCATTGTCAATTATGTTAGATATAACAAGAAAAGGAATCCCTGCACTTTTGAACTTAGGTGGCTGATGAGTTCCATCGGTAATAATCTTACAAATGTCCATCAACTCCACTTGGTTTTGCCCAAACAAATCCCCGAACATCTCGACAAACCGTGATTTGACAAGTAAATCTAACTTCGCAAGTTGCTGATTACGCTTTTCTACGAGATCAAAAACGCTATCGAATATTTCTGCAATAGACTGTTGGTTTTGTAGTGATGGAATTTGTATTTCTAATTCGGAAAATGCTCTTTTATTGATAATAGGAACGACTGCATTATTTGCAATCGCTGACAAATGGACACTATTTCGTAAAAGTAGGTAAGCAAGAAAACGTGAATGACAGCGATTTGTATTTGGAATGATCGCATTGATTTGCTGGTTACATGCTGAATCCTCATTTACGATTCCAACTTTGCCAATTGTTCCTCCAGGCTCACGGGGTGGGGAAAGTGGGCGACTTCCCCGGCGAAGTGGGTGGCTCCCCGCAGTACCTGACCCTGTGCCACGATGCCCGCTCCCGGGAAATGGCCAAGGGGCCAGGCCACAACGACGGTGTTTTGACCCACCGCTGCCCCCTCCTGCCGGGAGAGGCCGTAGGCGATGGCGTTCAGGTCATTTTCAAAGCACAGCTTCAGCCCGGGGCGGGCAACGAATCGCTGCCGAAGGGC